>SMTZ1_10000817_pt1 | contig 97072 bp, 70 predicted proteins | sample DeeMarSWOR136_30_FD_25667 | JGI IMG/M metagenome (IMG submission 25667) | reverse complement strand
TATCCAATGCGATCGCATGGCCCATTGCTTATTATCTCATGAACAAATTGCTGAACAATTATGCCTACAGAACCAGCATCGCGGTATGGATATTCATCGTTTCAGGGATAATGGCGGTATTCATTGCGCTGTTTACCGTGTGCATAAAAATTGTTAGGGCGGCCTTTTCCAATCCCGTGGATAGTCTGAGGTATGAATGAGAGTCTCTGCCTGGAACTTCTTTGGATATTCCTGAGATGACTAGGACTATCCAGAATTAAAATCGGATGATTTTTTTCTCTCCCAGTTTTAAAAACAGGAATATATCTTCGTAATGAGATTTAATCATGTCGATCTTGCTCGGTGCATCGGACTCCAGTCTCTTGGGGAGGTGAATAAGTCCCACATGGCCAGGCTTAAGGACTTCCAGGATAATCCTTTCACCTTCTGGACTTAACGGAAACCAGAAATGGATAAGGGCCAGATCGATTTTTTCTTTATCGAAATCGAAGTTTTTAAAAGTCGAAAGTTTTCCGTCGGAATCCCCTTCATGAAAAATGATCCGCCCATCCATCTTGATGAGATACATCAAGTTGTGGGGGCTTTCTAAGTCGCCACTGTGGAGCGTCCTGAATATTCTAACTGAGATTCCATCCACCGATTTTTCAGCCGTTTCACCAGCTTTGAGGTCGAATGAAAACACACGGTCCTGAACTTGCTCCCAATCTTTAGTGGTTTCCTTCATGGCATCGGTGGCATCAATGGCAGCTATAAGCAGAGCATTCGGATTGTTTTCCATGAACCGTGCTGCAAAGCTTGGGCTGAAATGATCTGGGTGGTTGTGGGTGACCAAAACAAGGTCCACATTGTCAAAGGGAGCTCTTCCAGACTGCATCCCCTCCAGCATGTCTTTTGAGGGAGCAGCATAATTCGGATTCGGGTTATCGAACAGAGCATCGATGAGGACCTTCTTTTCTAGGGTGGTAATCAGAACCCCTTCATTGGCAATGTAGGTAACTTCGATGGGGCTCTCGGAGTTGTCAGCAACTGTCAAAAGCGCCAAAACACAAACCGTTATCATTGCAGCCATAAAACTCTTTTTTTTCCAAGACATTTATCCCTCCTTTAGCTTGATCAAAAGTTTCATCCTGTTATACTTCACCAGTTGTGGATCTGACCGCCTTCAATAAGGACAGCCGTGGCATGTCCTAGTTCGTGGAAGGCCACAGCAAGGTTAAAGGCAATGGTGAAGGCTCCAAACAACAGAAAAATTGAGTGAAAGGCTCGAGTCCGATTCATGAAGTTGTCCTCAGGAATTGCAAAAGCATTTATAACATTTTTTATAAAGTCATGCTATTCCTTCTGATGTTATTATAGTTCAATTCAATTTGACACTACCCCGTGTTCCTTGATATCCTTCCCGTGACCAATAATGGGCAATAAAGGGAACAGCAATGGCAAAAAAGTGTCCTAAATGTAGTGCTGAAAATCCTGATAACAAGCAATTCTGTGGCGATTGTGGAACCCAACTACCCTCCATCAAGGGTATAGAAGTCACGGAAACTATTGAAGCACCTAAGGAGGAACTGACCAGAGGAACCACATTCGCCTCCAGATATGAAATCATCGAAGAACTGGGTAAAGGGGGGATGGGAAGAGTTTACAGGGTCGAGGATGCGAGGTTGAAACAGGAAGTCGCTCTCAAGCTGATCAAACCCGAAATTGCAAAAGATAAAAAGACTATCGAGAGATTTAGAAACGAGTTGAAAACAGCCCGCATGATCTCGCATAAAAATGTATGCCGCATGTTCGATATAGGCGAGAAGAAAGGAGCTTACTTCATCACCATGGAGTATGTCCCGGGTGAAGATTTGAAGAGCTTTATCCGGAGAGCGGGGCCATTGGACTCCGGAAAGGCGATCTTCATAGCCAAGCAGATCTGCGAAGGTTTAACCGAAGCTCACAGAATGGGGGCGGTACACCGGGACTTGAAGCCGCAGAATGTGATGATTGACACGCATAGGAATGCTCGGATCATGGACTTCAGGATCGCCCGTTCCCTGGAAGCCAAAGGAATCACAGGTGCGGGAGTGATGACCGGGACACCCGAATATATGTCTCCGGAGTAGGTAGAAGGCAAGGAAGTCGACCAGCGATCGGATATTTATTCTCTGGGAATTATTCTTTTCGAAATGCTGACCGGGCAGGTTCCCTTTAAAGGGGATACAGCTCTGAGCATTGCTGTCCAGCATAAAACCGAATCTCCACCCGATCCAAAGAGCGTCAATCCTCAGATTCCGGAAAATCTCAGCCGCATCGTTCTCAAATGTCTGGAGAAAGATAAAGCCTTGAGATACCGGAATATAGAAATGCTGCATTCCGAATTGATGGAGGTCGAGAGAGGCCTGCCCTCGACACTGAAAGGGCCAACCCCAAAAGAATTCAAGACTCCCACCACCTTCAAAGAAAAATGGAAAAATTCCATCGCTGTACTGCCGTTTACCAACATGAGTGCCGACCCGGAACAGGAATACTTCTGCGACGGAATCGCCGAAGAGCTCATAAACGCCCTGACCCAGATCAAGGATTTACGGGTGGTGGCCCGCACCTCTGCCTTTTCATTCAAAGGAAAAGATACTAACATTGAAGAAATCGGGAAAAAATTAAAGGTGGATAAGGTGCTGGAAGGAAGTGTGCGGAAAGCAGGAAACCGTCTGCGGATCACTGCCCAGCTCATCAACGTGGAAGACGGCTATCATCTCTGGTCCGAGTGCTATGACCGAGATCTGGATGACGTGTTCGCCATCCAGGACGAAGTCACCCTGGCTATAGTTGACCATATGAAGGTTAAGCTCCTGGGTAAAGAAAAACAAAGACTGACCAAACGTCCCACCGACAATACAGAAGCCTATCAACTTTATCTCAAGGGCCGGTATTTCTGTTATAAGCGAACTTCTGAGGGATATAAAAAAGCGATGGAGTTTTACAACAAAGCCATCGAAATCGATCCGGAGTTCGCTCTATCCTATGCAGGTTTAGCATATGTTTACACAAGTTTAGGTTTTTTCGGTTTACGCCGGCCCAAAGAGGTGTTCTCAAAAGCAAAGTCTTTGTGTAAGAGGGCTATTGAGATAGACAAGAATCTAGCTCCTGCCTATTGGGGTCTCTCTGCCGTCAGTCTGTATTATGACTGGGACTGGGCCGCGGCTGAGAAAGGCTGTAAAAAAGCGATAGAGCTCAATCCAGGGGATGCTTTTTCTTACTGGAGATACGCACTCTACTTGGGCTGTATGGGCCGACTCGATGAAGCTATTCGAGAGATGAAAAAAAGCCGTGAACCTCGATCCCCTCTCGCCCCTTTTTAATTCTGATATGGGTTTTATCTATAATTTATCCCGGAGATATGAGGAAGCGATGATTTGGTATCAGAAATCGCTTGAAATAGAACCCCGTTACGGTCACGCTTTTCATGAAATGGGCATTATTTACACTGTGCAGGAAAAGTTTGAAGAAGCAGAAAAAAATTTTCAGGAGGCAATCAGACTTACCGGAGGCCTTCCCTGGTCAGTTGTCTGGCTGAGTTATGTCTATTCCAAATTGGGGAAAAGAGAGAAAGCGGAAAGCCTGCTTAAGGAACTTCAGGACCGATCCCAAAAAGAATATATCCATCATTCTTGTTTTGCCGCATCCTACCTTGGATTGGGAGACCCGGAAAAAGCTTTTGAACATTGGAATGATGCCTATGAAGAACGTGAAGGAGTCCTGTGTATGATTAAAGTCCTTCCTGTATGTGATCCATTCCGCTCTGATCCCAGGTTTGATGAGCTGTTGGAGAAAATGAATTTGAAATAATACGCCCCTAAGCCATTGAACAATCTAAGAACTCCCTCGGCTTCAGGAAGGACGTGGATCCAGGCATTGTTGTATTAGAAGATCCAATTTAGAGAGCGGCTGAGTTGAAGGAAATCAGGGGATGATCCGATAAATAATTCTGTTTGCATTATATATATGCGTTTATTATAATCTTGCTATAAATCGATCTGACAATCACAAAAAGGGAATATATAGAATGCCATCCCAAACAGAGTGAGTGCATTTTTCCCAATGCATCCTCTGTTTTTAGGGATAAAAAATTTTATTTCAGGAGGGATTGGATGTTAAAGGTTGGAACAATCTTGCTTGCGATCGGTTTGATTTTTTCGAGTATCTACGGGATCCTACTGGTGTTTACACCCGCAACGATTTCCGCCAGCACCGTAGAAGTTCGAGGAGGAAACTTGGAAGCCGCCAAAGATACAGCAGTGGGGCAGGCTTTTATTGTACAGACCAGGCATTTGGGAGTGATGGTCATATGTTTATCGATTGCCATGTTCTTTGTGCTCTTTGCCGCCTTCAATAAAGGCGCTCAGTGGGCTTGGTGGGCGTTTTTGTTTGGCGGAGGTATCGCCTGGCTCTTTGGTTTGATCGTTCAGATCCTGGAAGGAGACATGTTGAACATGATCCTCCATATTATCGGAATAATCATTCTGTTGTTAGGCCTTTTCCTTCCAGTAAAGGAATTCTTCGCGAAAAAAACATTTCAACAGAGCTGATTAAGCCACAAAGAAATCGATCCTCATACGAATTCTGAAATACCTATCAGGACAATTCTAGCTATGCAAGGACAAAAGGGCAGCCTCCTGGGAGAATCATTGTAAGATGATCTTCTCTGCAATATTCACCACAAGATCTTCGCTTACTGGGGAGACACCAAGGCCGCGGTTGACACCTTCCCTTATTCCTTGATATTCTTTTGCGGACAGATCATGGGAGATACAGGGGAAAGCTATGGCGATTAAATGCCCGAAATGCAATACTGATAATCCCGATACGGTAAAGTTTTGCGGTGAATGTGGCACTCTTTTGGGATCTGTTCAGGGACCAGACCCTACAGATGCAGGGCCAGATCCCCGATCGGGCCGTCCCCCTGGAGACATTCCTGATCTTACAAAAACCATCGAAGCCTCAAGGGATGAATTGACCACGGGCTCCACCTTTGCCGGCCGCTACCAGATTATCGAGGAGTTGGGTAAAGGGGGAATGGGAAGGGTTTATAAAGCCCTGGATACGAAAATAAACGAAAAGATCGCCCTCAAGCTGATCAAGCCCGAGATCGTTAAAGATAAGAAGACTATCGAAAGATTCAGTAATGAACTCAGGTTGGCCCGTAAGATCAGGCATAAGAATGTCTGCGGGATGTTTGATCTAGGAGAAGAGCAAGGGATTCACTATATCACCATGGAATTTGTGGAGGGCGAAGATTTAAGGAATTCTATCAGACGTTTTGGCCAGCTTCCTCAAGGAAAATCCATATCTGTAGCAACAACAGATCTGTGAGGGATTAACTGAGGCCCATAGATTAGGCGTCGTGCATCGTGATTTGAAGTCGAGCAATATTATGATCGACAAAGAGGGAAATGTGCGAATCATGGATTTTGGCATCGCCCGTTCTCTCGAGTCGAAAGGCTTAACAGGTTCTGGAGTGATGATAGGGACACCTGAGTACATGAGCCCTGAACAGGTAGAGGGGAAAGAAGTCGATCAGCGGTCGGATATCTATTCGTTAGGAATAATTCTCTATGAAATGGTTACAGGTAGAGTTCCCTTTAGAGGGGAGACTGCGCTAAGTATTGCCATGAAACATAAAACAGAGAAGCCGAAGAATCCTCGATTGCTTAATCATCTGCTGCCAGATGATTTGAGTCAGATGATACTAAAATGTTTAGAGAAGGATCGAAAGAATAGGTACAAAAATGCGGAAGAGCTTCGCTCTGGAATAATAAAAATAGAGGAATTTCAAAAAGTTGGGAAAGAGCAAGATTCTAAGCCCTCCATTGCCGTGCTTCCCTTCCGGGATATGAGCCCGCAAAAAGATCAAGACTATTTCTGTGAAGGAATGGCTGAGGAACTCATCAATGCCCTGACGAAAATCGAAGGGCTGCATGTGGCGGCCAGGACATCGGCTTTTCAATTCAAAGGAAAGGATTTAAACGTTCGTAGGATAGGTGAAGAGCTCGGTGTTAAAACAGTGCTCGAAGGAAGCGTCAGAAAGGCAGGAAACAGGCTGCGCATCACGGCCCAGTTGATCAATATTTCCGATGGTTACCATATCTGGTCTGATAAGTATGACCGGGATATTGAGGACATATTTGCTATCCAGGATGAAATTTCCCTGGCGATTGTCGATAACTTAAAGCTGAAGCTCTTAAAAAAAGAGAAGGCCCAATTGATGAAGCGCTACACAGAAGATCAGGAAGCCTACAGCTTGTATTTGAAAGGACGCTATTTCTGGAACAGACGTTATGAGGGAGGACTGCTAAAAGGGATCGAGTATTTTCAAAAAGCCATCGAGAAAGATCCCAGCTTTGCTCCTGCCTATGCAGGTATAGCTGATTGTTATTGTTTAATGGGAATGTATAATTGGAATCCTCCTAAAGAGGCCTATCCCAAAGCAAAGGCAGCCACGCTCAGAGCCTTAGAGATTGACGATACACTTCCCGAAGCCCATGCCTCACTGGGTTGGATTAAGATGTTCTATGATTGGGATTGGGCGGCTGCTGAACGGGCTTTCCAACGAGCCATTGAGCTCAATCCAAACTATGCCACAGCACATAATTGGTACGCTATGTTTCTTACTCCGATGTGACGATTTGATGAGGCCATCTCAGAGTATAAAAAAGCCCAGGAATTGGATCCACTCTCCCTCATTATCCAAGCCATGGGAGGTTATGTTTATTCCTTTGCGGGCCTGCCCGATAAGGCCATCGAAAGCTGTCATAAAACAATCGAAATGGATCCCAACTTCATGATGTCATATTTTTACCTTGGCAATGTGCAAAGTGAGTAAAGCAGGAAATCCGCAATGAACGGTCTCAATTTCGTAAAATTCCTCATTGTGGCGTTATGTTTCTTCGTCCCGGCTCAAGATATTGTCGGACGACAGCAGCAAGGGCATGAACCTGACAATCCATCAAAGCTTGTGATAGCCCGAATCAAGGGTCGCATTACCCTCGACGGTATTAGTGATGAACCGGCCTGGAAGGGAATCGATCCGCTGCCGATGAAACAGCGAAATCCCCATTTTGCCGAGGACCCATCTGATAAAACAATCGTTCTGATCGGGTATGATGATGATTTTTTGTATGTCGCCGGCCGCATGTATGACAGCGAGCCAGAAAAGATACAAACGGTGTCCATGCAGCGCGATATTTGGACTTACAGCTCCGACAGTTTTTTTATCAATATCGATTCCTTCAACGACAATTATAACAGCAGGCTTTTTATGGTGACGCCTACGGGGACGAGGACCGATGTCGAATTTCTCCGTGACGCTGAAGGCGCACCGTTTAGAAATACAAACACGAGCTGGAACACGGTATGGGATGCCGCTACCGTCCGGAATGATGAGGGGTGGTTTGCAGAAATACGCATTCCATTCTCGAGCCTCAAGTTCCAGGTCATCGACGGGAAAGTAATCATGGGCATTATAGCCGCCCGCTGGAATGCCCGGAAATATGAGACATCGATATTTCCTTTAATCCCGGAGGAACTGGGCACATGGGGTATGGTGAGACCTTCCCAAGCTCACGATGTCATTTTCGAAGGCATCAGCAGTCGCAAACCGCTTTATTTTACTCCCTACGTTCTTGGAGGATTTGGTCAGAGAAATGATCTCAATGAATTTGAGACCGCTTATAGCCGCACTGATAAACTGGAAGGCGATATGGGACTTGATATCAAGTATGGCGTGACAAACAATCTCACTCTTGACGTCACACTCAACACGGATTTTGCACAAGTTGAGGCGGACGACCAGCAGATAAACCTCACACGATACTCACTGTTCTTTCCCGAAAAGCGCCTGTTTTTCCAAGAGCGATCCGGAAATTTCGAGTTCAGCTTTGAAGAATCAAACAGTCTTTTCTACAGTAGACGCATCGGTATCCACGAAGAGAACGAGGTTCGTATTTATGGAGGCGCTCGGCTTGTCGGAAGGCTGGGGGCATGGGATATCGGTTTTTTGAGCATGCAGACCGAAAAGATCGAAGAACTCCCTTCAGAGAATTTTACCGTTTTCCGCCTCAGCCGACAGGTATTGAATCCGGACTCCTATATAGGCGGGATGGTGACAACCCGAATAGGATTGAACGGTGCCTGGAACACAGCGTATGGTCTAGATGGCAGAATCCGCATGTTTGGCGACGATTATATTTCGCTCAAATGGGCGCAGACATTTGACGAGAGCATAGACAATAGAGCTTTATCACTCGATCCCGCACGCATCTTTGTGGACTGGGAGCGCCGGAATACAGAAGGATTTCATTACAAACTCAATTATTCTAGGGCTGGTAAAGACTACCTGCCGGGTTCAGGCTACGAGAGACGCAAGGATTTCACCCGTTTCGGCGACAGCATAAAGTACGGCTGGATACCGAGTAAAGAATCGAAACTTCTCAATCACAGGATATATCTCGAAGGTTTTACCTACATGCGAAACGGCGACAGATCGATCGAGTCGGCTGAAATCGGACCGGGCTGGGAATTCGAAACAAAAGGCGGCTCTGCAGGAACTTTTTCTTTCAAGCAGCATGTGGAAGATGTCGAAGAAGAGTTCTCATTTTCCGATAGCGCCGAGGTTCCTACAGGGAAATATACTTACTATGAATTCGAAGGAACGTACGAGACTCCTAGAGCCGGGCAGATAAGGTTTACAACGACGGTGAATGCAGGATCATTTTATGATGGCAACCGCTTTTCCCTTACCGTCGACCCGGTTTGGAACGTATCGCAACATATTTATCTGACTGGAACCTACCAGATCAACAGGTTGAAGTTTGCAGAGCGAAATCAGGAATTTACCGGACACGTCGGCAGGTTGAGATTTCAGTTCATGCCGACGATCAAACACACATTCACTGCATTCATTCAATACAACAGCGCAAACGACCTCATCCTGGCAAACTTCCGTTACCGGTTCAATCCAAGGGAGGGCATCGATCTCTACATCGTCTATGACGAAGGCTTAAATACCGACCGTCAGCGGGAAATTCCGTTTCTACCAGTGACAAGAAACCGAACCATCATGGTGAAATACAGTCACATGTTCAATATTCGGTAGCTCCGCATTGGCAGTGGCTCGAGGGTCTCGAACGCCTCGTTCCTGCCTGTGAGGACCAACCCTGAAAAAACCGATCCCGACATCCCTTAAGTTGACGATACAAAAAAGAAGCTGGCTTGGTTGAAGGGGTGATCCTAAGCATTATTTACTAGTCATCATAGCTCCAATTGAGAATTTCCGGAAGAAGTAGTCAAAATGGTCAAAGAGGCAAATTTGAATAACCGTAAGTTATTGATTATAAGAGACTTAGGTTAATTAGGGCGTCTGACTACGAATCAGAAGGCCGGGGGTTCAAATCCCTCCGGGCGTATTTTCTACTCTGTGTTTAAAATGCTTTTACTCATACCGCAAGCTATCCGCCGGATTAGCAGACGCGGCCTTGATCGCCTGGAAGCTCACTGTCAGGAATGCTATGATCAATGCCGCCAGCCCGGAGACAAGAAATATCCAGGGATTGAAGCTGGTTCGGAACGGGAAATTCCGCAGCCAGGAGCTCATGGCGAAATACGCGACCGGCCATGCGACCAGCACAGCCAATCCTACCAATACGAGTAGCTCCCTGGACAGCAGGGCCACTACCTCAGAAATAGATGCTCCCAGAACTTTCCGGATACCGATTTCCTTGGTTCTTTGTTCAGCCATAAAGGAGGACAATCCGAAAAGTCCCAGGCAGGCAATGATGATAGCCAGCCCGCTGAACGAGGCGAAGATCCTGTTGAGCCGTTCCTCGGACCGATACTGGGAGTCGAAAAAATCGTCCAGAAAAAAGAAATCAAAGGGACGGTTGGGATCGATCTCCTTCCATGTGTCTTCAAGCTGTGAGATGAGCCCGGTTATATTTTCGGTCCGGACCCTGATGACGAGCTTGTCTAGTCCTCCCATCCCAGCGCCGATGCAGATCGGTTCAAGCTCTTCCCGCAGGGAGGCATAATGGAAATCCTTGACGACTCCGATCACAGTTAATGCGGCTCCTCCTAGTCCAAGTCCTTGGATCTTGATCGTCCGGCCGACAGGATCCTCCCATCCGAATTGGTGCACAGCCACCTCGTTCACCAGGAAAGCCCTCTGCTTGTCAGTGGACATTTCTCTGGAGAAATCACGGCCCGCGACCACCTCCATGCCCAGGGCTGAAAGATAATCCTCGTCTGCCCGGATTGCTTTCATGAGGATTCCCTCCTCATTTGTAAAACCTTCGGGAACTACCCCAACTGTCGTGGCCATTGGACCCTGACCGGGAACGGCATCGGTTCCAGCGACTTCAACTACGCCAGGTATCTGCTTCAAACGGGCTTTAACCGTATTAATGTCCCGAAAGATATTGGAATCGTCAACATTGGACACCAGAACCTGCTCTTTTGTAAATCCAAGATTCACGTTTTTCATATATAGGATTTGCTTTCGGATAATCCAGGTTCCAATGATCAGCGTGATGGATACCACGAACTGCACTGTAACGAGCATGTGGCGGAAACGCTTGCCTCCGGTTCTTGTCAAACGGTTCCCTTTGAGCACCTTGACCGGATGGAATGCCGAAAGGAAGAAGGCTGGATAGCTGCCGGCTGTAATCCCGGTAAAGAGTATCAGACCGATAATTAGCGGAATAAGCCAAATCAGCTGAGCGGTTCCCAGTTGAAGGTCCACTCCAGAGATATTCCTGAAAACGGGTAGAGCCATTCGGACCAGGAGAAGGGCAGCTAACAGCGCCAACAGACTGTAAATGATCGATTCCCCAAGGAACTGCCGGATGAGATTGTGCCGCTCAGCCCCCAAGACTTTTCTCATGCCCACTTCCTGGGCTCTTTTGGCTGAACGAGCCGTTGCCAGATTCATGAAGTTGATGCAGGCAATGCCCAGGATAAAAAATGCGATAGCACTGAATATGTAGACATAGAGAATACTGCTGTTTGGTGCAAACTCGAACTGGAGGTTGGAGTGCAGGTGGATGTCGGTCAAAGGCTGGAGAGAATAGCGGATACTCCCGCCTAAGGCCTTAAGGCTAGAACCCATATATTTCTTGACCAGGGAAGGGAATTTGCTCTCGAGATCGGATGAGGCGGTATTCTCATGAAGTCGAAGATAGGTGAAATTGTGGGCACTGATCCAGTTGTCACGGGCTTGCGGTTGATCCACGAATAGAGTTTCGAAAGAGATCAGAATATCGAAGGTTAGGTGGGAATTAAGCGGGACGTCCTTGATGACACCGGTCACCTCATAATCTTTCGCACTGTCCAACCGGAGCACCTTGCCAACGGGATTGGCCTGGCCAAAGTATTTTCTGGCTGATCTCTCGGTCAGCACGATGGTGAAGGGACGAACCAGGGCGTTCTGGGGATCGCCATGGATAAAGGGAAAGCTGAAAACATCGAAAATGGAGTTGTCAGCGAATAGGGAGCCGGATTCATAAAATTGATTATCTCCATACTTGACCAAGATTTTAGAGATCTCACGGATCCGGGTCGAGGCGATGACCTCAGGATAATCCCTGACGAGTGCCGGTGAAAGAGGATTGTTAGTGATGGGAACCTTTACGTTCGTTGAACCGATGGAGGCATCCATCACGATCCTGTAGATGCAATCGGTGTCGGTATGGAATCGGTCGTAACTTAGCTCAAACTGGATATAAAGAATGATCAGCAAGCAGCAGGCCATTCCTAGCGCCAGTCCGGTGAGGGTGATAAATGAATATCCTCTTTGTCTTTTGAAATTTCTAAAAGTGATTTTGAGATAATTTTCTAGCATGATGATACTCCATAAAACCGAGTTTCTCAAAAAAGGTAGAAAGGACATAAAAATTTGTTTCCAATACCAGGCTTTGGCCTGGGTTATCCCTCTTTGTTCGAGAATCCTTGAATACTCCTCTTCCATGTCCCCAAGAAGAGAAAAATTCTCTGGTGTGTTTCTTAGCCGTTGGAGCATCCATTCAGCTATTCTCGGAGGCTTATATATCTTTTTATTCATGGGCTTCAAACCTAATCCAGTATGGCCGGTGCGTCTTTCCAGATGGTGCTCTGGAGAGAGTAAGCTGACTTCAGAGCTTCGATGCCTGCCGGAGATAGCTTATAAAATATTTTTCTCCTTCCCCCTCTCTCTGCTGTAGGTTTGCCGATCTTTTTTGTCACATAGCCTTTGCGCGTCAATTGGTCAAGATAGCTGTAAATTGTTCCATAAGAGAGGGTCCGGCCTTTAATTTTAGAAGCTTCTTCTCTTATGGTGACACCATAGGCATTTTCTTCCAGCCGAAGTATTACCATAAGGAATATTGATTCGTAGACGGTTAAGTCTTCCATGTGTACTCCTCATTTATTTATACGGAAGTTCAGTAGTAATGGTTCCCTAAAAATTTTTTTCACCGCATAAAATTATTTTTCCCATCAAGTGTATTGCATTACCCAAGGATTATACGGTGAGGGATAAGCTTAGTCTTTTGTATTCCTGGGAGTAAACCTTTGAGAAAACTCATTCGTATAATCGATTGGAGAGCACTGAACTATTCAGAAAAAATATGTCTCATTCTGAAAGGGGAATTCAGTATGTTTAAAAACCATATAAAATTTGCTTTCAGAAATCTAACCAAACACAAGGTCTATTCTGCCATTAATATTTTTGGTTTGGCTATTGCTTTGGCATGTGTGATTCTCATTCTTCTCTGGGTAGATCACGAATTGGGATATGACAGCTTCCATGAGAGAGCCGATCAGATTTTTTTGGTGCTAAGGGGGGAAGAAGATAACATCATGGCACCCACCTCAGGCCTTCTGGCTCCAACTCTGGTCGAAGAACATCCCGAAGTTTTGAATGCCACACGATACGCGCAGCTCCCAGAAACCGAGAAAGTCTTGATGCGCAAGAAAGATAAGCATTTTGAAGAAACTGTCAGTTTCACGGATTCTCACTTTTTCGAAATATTTTCCTTTCCCTTCTTAAGGGGAAGTGCTTCCTCAGCGTTAGAGGACCCAAATTCTGTGGTGATGACTGACAAAGCAGCGAGAAAATACTTTGGCAGCCAAGAGGCTTTCGGAGAATCTGTTCAGATGTTTTTTTTCGGACAAAAAATGGCAATGAACATAACGGGCATCATTGAAAATATTCCATCTAATTCCCACATTGCATGTGAAATATTTGTTTCCTTACATGTCATGCGCGCCCTTGGCATAAATTTGGATGACTGGGATAATCAGATTCCTCGAACATATATATTGACAAGAGAAAATCCCGATATTCATGATTTAACCAACAAGATTATTTTGTGTGAAACAAGGAACAGGCCTGACAGTAACCTGGAGAAACTGAGTTATGCTCTGCTCCCGCTTAAAAATATTCATCTCCGTGCAAAGAACATAAAATTTCTGATAACCACAGGCGATATAAAGTATGTGTATATCTTCGGTGCCATTGCCTTTATCATTATTCTGATTGCCTGCATCAATACCATGAACCTGTTTACAGCCCTCTCTCTAAAGCGTACGAAAGAAATTGGAGTAAGAAAAGTCGTGGGTGGGAGCCGAAAATCACTTATCTGTCAATTTTTATGTGAGACAATGGTCCTCTCTTTCCTTGCCCTCGTTTTGGCTATTGGATTGGCACAGGTATTTTTGCCAGCCTTCAGCCAGCTCTCCGGGAAAGAGCTGGCAATTCCGTTTTTTGATATCCGTTTTATTGCGGTATCCATTCTCATCGCTATTTTTACCGGTGTCTTTTCAGGATACTATCCTGCCCTGTTCTTGTCGGCTTTTCAACCGGCCAAAATGTTGAAAACGAAGGCTCATCTCGGAGCTAAAGGATTCACTTTTAGAAAAGGATTGGTCATTTTTCAGTTTTCACTCTCTATTATATTGATCATCAGCACCATCGTCGTCTTCAATCAACTGATTTTTATCAGAAACAGCAATCTGGGCTATGACAAGGAACATATACTCTGTGTCAGAATAAGTGAAGATATAGGCGGAGGCTATGATATTTTAAAAAGTGAGCTATTGAAGAATCCCGACATATTGGGCGTTTCCCGCACAGAGCCCATCGATGCAAATATGATTACCAATACGGATGGTGTGGAATGGGGAGGCAAGACAGAAAATGAAAGCCCCTATTTCCGCATCCTCCGGACCGATTATGATTTTGTATCTACCTATGGGATCGAAATGGATAAGGGAAGATTTTATTCAAGTAAATTCTCATCCGATGCAACAGGTTCTTATGTCATCAATCAAGCAGCCGCAGAGGCTATGCAGTTGGAATCTCCTGTCGGCGAAGAGATCAGCTTATGGGGCAGAAGGGGAATAGTGATAGGTGTCGTGAAAGATTTTCACTTTGGTTCGTTTCATACCTCAATCGAACCATTGATTTGCATCGTCCCAACGGAAAGGCTTCAAAATCTCTATATGAGGTTGATTTCCATCAGGTTCAGGCCGGGGGCACTACAAAGCAGCATGAGATATGTAGAACGCAAGTGGAAAGAGGTACTACCAGGCACGGCTTATAATTATTATTTCCTGGATGACGTGTTGAATGCCCAGTATAAAGGGGAACAAAGAATGGGGACACTCTTCAAATATTTCACAGTTTTTGCCATATTTATTGCCTGTCTTGGCCTGTATGGATTGGCTTCCTTTTCCGCAGAGCAGAAGATCAAGGAAATTGGGATACGTAAAGTCTTGGGAGCGACCGTCTCAAACATAACTGTGATGCTCTCGAAAGAGTTTTTAACATGGGTCATTTTGGCAAACCTTATCGCATGGCCCATAAGCTGGTTTGTAATGAACAAGTGGTTGCAGAATTTTGCTTATCGCACTTCTATCGGCTGGTGGATTTTTTTTCTGGCAGGTGCTCTTGCATTTGGAATTGCCCTAATAACCGTAAGCGTTCAAGCCATAAGAGCGGCAACGTCTAATCCTGTGGATGCCTTACGTTATGAATAGAACAAAAATCCTTTTTTCCTCCCCATAGTCCTCTCTTTAGCGATCCCCAAACAGGTCAATATTGCATCTTGAGATGAGGACTATTCTGCTGAAAAGATTCTGAACGAGCCTAGAAATCGCTCTTCCTCTTTACGAAAAGGCCGCACCAGCATTCTCCATCGGTTTTGTCTTTATAGGTTTCATGGATGCGGAAGTTGCAGGGACAGACCAGTTTAAAGTCTTCTTCAATATCTTTGGTTATCAACCTACATGGACAGAACTTCATTCCATGGTTTTTTTCGTTCTCGAAAATGCCCTGGATCAAGCTTCCCACCTTTTCAGGGTCAGGATTGACCTGGAATTCATTCTTTTCAGCAAACCTCTCGATCTCCTGAAGAAATTTATCTCTGTCTACACTCGTATTGGTCACTCCTGTGATCTTTTGTGCTTCATCTGATGAAACCTCGACATAGGCGTTTTTGACGCGACAGGTGGGACAGTCCTCTGGTGGACCTATGCCGTAGTGGATATCATTACAGATAAAGCAGCGCCAGAATTTTTTCATTCCACTTCGATATCTTCTGTGTTCTGCCACATCCCATGGATGTTGCAGTAGCTGGCGGCATAAATGGTGCCGGGGTTGTCGGTTTTGAAGCTGAGCACAGCCTGGTGGTGGGTGTAAACCGTACTCGTGTCCGGGCCTTCGGCGGATTCTCCGTGGGCAGTGAACTCTGCTGTGCCTATATGGTAGGGGAATTTACCTTCACGGGGATGGAAATAGACTGCGATCCATCTGATGTGGTGCTCTGTTTTGTTGGGATGAGCCACTTCTTTCCCGATGGTGACCTTGACATCGAAAAACTCGCCTTTTTTCACCTTTTCCGGGACTTCAATGACAGGGACATGCTTTTCCTGTTTCCAGTCCGCAGATTGAAAGAGTTCTCTAAAGTCGGCCATTGTTAACCTCCTGTTTCTTTGTGGCTTTTATTTTTCATATTTTATTCTTTGGAGAAGCTTTTTTCCCAATTTCTCAGGATTTCAATCACTTCTTTGTCAGAAACATCATACCAGTTTAGGTAAACCTGCGCTACTGCCTGGAAGAATTCAGGTATTTCCAGGATGACCGTTTCATCCGCGATTTTGTCTATCTCGCGAGCCACTCGTTCGCCCGAGACAGGAACAGCGACCACTATTTTCTGTGCCATTTTTTTTCGGCAGAGTGCCACCGCCGCTCTCATGGTCGAACCCATGGCCAGGCCATCGTCTACAAGAATGACAGTTCTTCCTGAGATTTCAGGCAGAGGCTTCCCATTCCTGAGCACGTTGACTCTCCTTTTGATCTCTTCACTCTGTTCCTGGACGATATTCTTGATTTCTGCTTCAGTCACCCAAATAGATGCTTCCTTGAGGATGACGACGCTTCCATCTTCAGACATGGCTCCGAATCCGGCTTCAGGATTATCTGGGAAGGGGAGTTTTCGAGCTATTAATATCGAGAAATCGGCAAGTAGATGTTTGGCCACTTGAAAGCCAACCTCCACTCCTCCTCGTGGAATAGAGAGGACCAATACTCCCTGGCCCTTGTATTTTTCCAAGGCTTCAGCCAACCTCTCGCCCGCGTCTTCTCTATTTTTAAACACGATTTTATTCATATCATGGAAGGGTTTTCTGGGTATCACCGATCATTTGATCTAAGAAAATCATTCATAATCGTACCAGTTTATCACCTTGACCGTCTTTCACTCAACCGTTCCTGAGTTTTCAAGCTTCGCTATTGAGGCTCAGCAGTATCGGACATCCCGAAAAATGTCTGGGATTTGTTATTTCTGCGGTTCGGGTAATGATATCATCTTTTCTTATGTGTTAGATAACCGCCAAGTGCATGATGGAGAGCGATATCCATGCTTCTGTTCTGTTTCTTTTTGACCCTGCCGGGAATGACTTATAAAAAATCCCAGTTTTTGTACAGATGGAATAAAGCTGAGATTATGGGTTATAATAAAAAACAATAAAAAAAATGCGATATGATAATATCAGAATCTGCCTGGGAGGATAATTATGTTCGGTAAAGGTATCACTTTAGTCAAACTTTTTGGCTTCAAAGTCAAAATTGACTTAAGCTGGCTCATACTCGGACTTCTCATAACATGGACTCTCGCTCAAGGACTTTTTCCTCAATTTTACGAGGGACTTCGAACAGCCACTTATTGGATTATGGGAATTGCGGGTGCTTTGGGTCTGCTGGTCTCCATCGTGTTCCACGAACTCTGGCATTCTCTGATCGCGAGAAAATTTGGCCTCTCCATGCGCGGAATAACGCTCTTCATATTTGGCGGAGTTGCAGAAATGACAGAGGAGCCCCCCAGTCCGAAAGCTGAGTTTTTCATGGCTGTTGCTGGACCCATATCCAGTATTGTCCTGAGTCTGGGACTCTTCGGGATTTTCTTTCTGGGAATAAACTTAGGATGGCCTGATTCAATAACCGGTGTGATCAATTATCTTGCTTTTTTGAATTTGATACTGGCTGGTTTTAATCTCCTGCCCGCCTTTCCCCTGGACGGAGGGCGTGTCCTCCGATCAGTCCTCTGGGGATGGAAGGACAACATTCGGTGGGCCACTCAGATCGCTTCAAAGATCGGGGGAGCCTTCGGGATTGCCTTGATCGTATTGGGTGTTTTGGAATTGTTCCTCGGAAATCTTATAGGTGGAGTCTGGATGGCCGTGATCGGATTATTCATAAGAGGGGCTTCACAGTCAGCCTACCAGCAGATGCTTATTCGAAGATCCCTGGAGGGTGAGAAAGTCCGTCGCTTCATGAAATCCGATCTGGTCACCGTCTCTCCGTCGATTTCTGTCGAGGATTTGGTTGAAGATTACATCTACAAGCATCATTTTAAAATGTATCCCGTGGTTGAAAACGACCAGCTACTTGGTTGTGTCACTCTCAGCCAGGTGAAGACTATACCGAAAGAGGGGAGGAAAGATCGTAAAGTGAGAGAATTGGCAGAGGCTTGTTCGGAGAAGAACACCATCGGTCCGGATGAGGATGCCATGAAAGCGCTCACGACCATGAGAAAGACAAATTCCAGCCGCCTTATGGTGGTGGAAGGAAACAGGCTTGTAGGAGTGATCACCCTGAAAGATATGATGGGATTGCTTTCTCTTAAAATCGATCTGGAGGAATGAGCCTCACACGAAATTTTTCATGCACTGTGGCCTCTCAGATGACCTTGACCATATGCATGAGAGAAGCTGATATGAGCCCCACTGTGAAGTTGTCATCAATTCCTATTGGGAGAACCTCTGCAATCGCAGCGACAGCAGCACCGGTCATAATCATTGATAAAGAGATTTCTAGAAAATAAGACCACAAAAATCCAAAAAGTATACAAGCGACAAAATAAGCCAGAAGACCTTCCAATGTTTTTTCGAAAATATTCTTTCGGCCGTACAAAATTCCGAAGCATTTTGCTGCCAGATCGCCAAAAGTCAGGAAAGAAATGGCGAGGATGGCGATCTTTTTCTCAAAGATCAGAAGAATAATAAAACAAGCCAATAAAAAGAAACTCATGGAGGAGAAAACTTTGACTTCTCTTTGTTTAATCACAACACTTTTCAAAAGAGCAAGATTGAATTTTTTAAACGTTAAGCGCGAGATATCAAATATTAAGAAAACGAGAGTGACAATTCCGACCAAGATCAGGACAAATCGTTTACCCAAGAAAAGATAAAAGAGCGGAAAAAGAGCTGCCAGTGGTCTCAGGAATGTCCGCCAGAGCCTTATTTCTTTTTTTTCTGCGCCAGATATCCCCTCCCGGAGGTTGCGAATTTCCCAACCCATGAACTGGCGGATAAGCTGTATCCAGCCCACAAAGAGCAGGGCCAGGACAAGACATGTGATTGAGTTGAGTGGTGATTCGAGCAGGATAAAGGTCACCAGAAATGGAATGATCGTCAAACCGGTCATTGCGCCGAGATGGGTGATATAAATGAGAATGAGTGTGCAGAGGACCAAGATGAACAACGCCGGCCATGAAAACCAATGATTGGATATCATAATGAAAATGAAATAGAAGAATATTCCAGCACCAGTTGCTCCACCCTGACCGCCCCTGAATCTGAGATAGAAAGGAAAGATATGACCGATCAGAGCAGCAATGCCTGAGAGATAAGCGAAGAGAGGGGAAACGAACAAAGAGCTGAGATGGATTACCAAGATCCCTTTGGAGAGGTCAAAAACCACTGTGATGATGGCTGGACCGAGTCCCATGAGGCGGTAGACATTCCTGGTCCCCGCATTTCCGCTTCCTTGTTTACGGATGTCAATCCCCCTGAGAATCCTGCCTAAGAAATAGGCGGGTGAGATTGACCCTATCAAGTAGCCAATAAGAATAGCTATAATTCCTGGCCACATGGTACTAATTATTTATTTTCTCAGTTTCCACCTACTGACAACCTGAATTGAGCCTATCACAGTTGAAACAACCAGGTCAATCCCACATATTACGGTACTTCTCCGGCGATGAACCTGCCCTTAGATTCTTTCACGACAAACAGTTTGTCCTGCATCTGACCACTACAACGAAGATATAACAGCGAGAATAATGTCTTTGCTAGATGATTTACTTCTCGAATAACTCATTGAACTGGAACTCGATCCATTTCATGTATGGGGCATCCCACATGTCGGTCTTCAGGTCATCAACAGCGATGAAAATGCGACTTTCATTCGCAAGAAAGATTACGGAATATTCAGTTGCGCCTTGAGCGACCTGTTGCAGGAGCCTTACGGCCTCCTCGAAACCAAGGGATTTACCCTGACGCGACCAGGCTTCCAGGGTGTGCATTCCCGTTTCATACCGCCAACGGGAAGAAAAAGAGGCTGTCCTGCCAAGGGAGTAATCAGGTTGATTCGGGTCAAAACCAAAAACAAGGTGGTGGTTCGAAGCCATAATGTTGGTATGATCTAGGGGGCGGACATCTGAGGGAGTTCGTACGGCAAAACCGGTGCGTCCGCCCTCGTAGATAAAGGCCGGCGACTCTTGATCCTTATAGGGTACAGCCCACAGGATGATCGACCCGGCTGCCGTGATACCGCCTGTTGAACATGCAAAAGGTTTCATCATCTTGAGAACACTTTCAGGAGAAGCATTCCTGCCTTGTTTTTCCAATATGATTCGCTGAATCCAGGAGCAGGGCACGATTCCATTGGGAACGGGTCCGGGACCTGAACCTCCGGCGTTTTCCATACTGTAAAGACCCTCCTCATTGATGCCCGAAATGGTACCGACAAATCCAGGCCACATAGTGGAAACCCAGCGTTTACGACCGGATTCAGAAGGATCTACTGCATAAACAAGGAAATGGCTGACAGTGACCTTCCTTACATCACATTCGCCGTCCATGTTTCTGGCAGCGATGAGACCACCGTTATGTTCAGACCCTTCTTTTTGTGATCCCCAAAAGGCGAATTGGGTACAGGCCGAGGGAGTGGCTCCTGGAAAAGCCGCTCGTCTCTCGATATAGGCATTGATGGCAATCAGGTCAGTACGGTTAAAATCGCGTTCCAAAACATCCATACACATATCCATACCCGATGCCTTCATGCCGCTGATGACGGCATCACACTCTTTCAGAAACTCGGTGGGATAGTTGAAGTGACCCTCCAGGAAAGGAACGAAAACCTCTAGATAACGTTTTGCCGAACGCCAGCTATCTTCGATGATGTAAAATTCAAAAAAGTCCTTGATCTGCCTTCCCACCAGATACCCATGAGCAAAACCCCGTTCTTCTGCCGTTCCCCAGAGCTGTAAAACTGGAAGCCCCCTTAGCCAGCTAAGGGCTCCATGCGCGGCAATTTTATTCTCTTTGGGAAAAACCTTGGGGACACGCAGCCTGAAATCGCAATCGGATACGTCGGATTGCGTACAATCAATCGGATCCCAACTTCCACCAGGTGTCGATGTAAACCACCCAAATGGTTCAGAAGGATCGAATCCCACTTCACCATTCCCATCGGTGTCGATAAAGGCCAGAACCGAGTAGTGACCGGGTGCCAAATGATCGAATGTGTAACTGCCCAGTTTTTCCAGTTTATGCGTCTGGAATGGATCGACATCACCATATATATCCGCCTTGCTGATCCGATGAAACCTCCCTTCAGAGGAAGCATGCAGTTTGTACAGATTGACAATGATGCCGCCGTATTGATCTCCGTCATAAATCAGACGACCGGATATGGATCTCGTATCCTTGCTGGCTCCCCCGTAGCTCAAAACAAAAAGTGATAGAATGGCTGTGATTAGTTTGTATTTTATCATCCTTATTACCTCCTATTGGACTGTTGTATATGCTGGTTCACCCTCTCTTCCTTCAGCGTTCGTTTCGGTCAGGGCGTATATGTAATGTCTATCCTTCTCAACTCGTCGGTGCCAGTAAAGAAATGTGTGGGCATTGAGTTCGACTAATAGAATCTTACTGTCTCCATCTATTTCATAAATTCTGTATGCCATGATGTTCTCATTATCAGGGTTTGCTTCCCAAGTCAGCACGTTGATGTACTCTTCTAAAAAAAGGGAGTGATTCACCACTTTACGACCCTCAAAACTTAAAGGCGAATAAATGATCCGGACAAAATTCGCTGTTACGGTTTTGTGGGAATCCATGGTTAGAGATATCGGATTCTTCTTCCTTGTGACATCGCAGCACCAGTGGCTGAATCCATAGTGAGTGTAGGGTACAGCTTTTATCCTTACTCTTGTTCCTTCATCATATATATATGTCTTGGGTGATGGAACGGTTGTTCCCCCATGACCTGAAATGAGGGCCAACGTGAACTGTCGTCCTTTCCTGAATTTGTAGCCCTTGATCAGTCTCTTGAGCCTATTGATATAGAAAGCTTCACCAAGAAATCCTCCAGAAGGGGAAGGATAGTCGTAACATCTTTCCACTGTTGTGCCTTCAAAAAGTTCATTCCAAGTTTCAATAAGAATAAGATGCCTTGTCTCTTCGGCTGGATCAAAATCGTAATCCATTGGAATTTTGGCAAATTCCGTCGCAAGAAAGTAATCTGGAGGACCTGGATATTGGTGGATATCCCTATGCCTCGGCTGATGCCTTCCAGGATCGTGAACCAATCTGTCGTCGTATCCTGGACCGACCGCACTGACTCTGTAGTTGCGTATCTCGTAGCTGTTAACGCCGTAGAGAGCCGCTCCCCAACGGAATCTCCCATCTGCTGCAGAGGTTAAGTCTTGGTTATATAAGAACCAAGTGTTCTCGAGGATAATGAATGGAATTATTGCTGCTCCGTTCGCATCCGTGAAGTCCCTAGAAAAATCGTTTTTGATTGCTTCCCACATCTCGTCAGAACTCTGATGACCCGTGAACCACATCCCCACATAGACTATTATGATTGGCCGCCCTCCTTCCTCGACTGATCTTCCATTATGTGTCGCCCACAGGGAGGTGGGAAGAGTCTGAAAGAACGGCCTGATTTTCCGCTCGTAAAAATATTGCCAATTATTTGCATCATCCAAAGGCATGGAGGGGCTAGAAGCGTAGCCTCTTCCGTTATAATAATTCCATTCTGCGCATTCAGAAGTGGTGTCATCGAAGAGACCCACTTTGATGGATGATCCAGTATCCCTTATGGCTTCCGCAAGATTGGATAATACAGAGATTCGAAAATAAGGCATAGTTGGATGGTCTCCCCAGCATACAGGAAAAACGTAATCGATACCTGCGCGCATCATGTCAAGGATTTCAAAAAAATACCAAGACTTGTCCATAGATGAGTATCTTAGGTATGATCCTGTTGGATGGTAGATCATTAAAGGAGTTTCACAATTGTTGTAAGGACAGTCATGCCAATAGAAGAAGTAGGTGCCGAATTTGGTATTATCAAATTGATCCTCGCTCTCTGAGAAGGAAGGCGTCAACATGTACAGACAAGTCAATACTAAAATAAAAAACAGCTTAATGATTCTCATGATTTATATCCTCTTGCTGCATGATTTAAGTTTTTCACTTGCTGCAAAATCTTGACACATAATGCAGTCTTTCCTGCTGACGTCTTGGAATGAATGTATCACAGTCGAAACGGCATGTTCAACAGAAAATACGACTCCTCTTGAGTCTCCCTCTCCTTGCTTCAGTGTGCATTAGAATATCCGCTGCCCTTATTCTCGTGGGAGTGGATAAAAGAAGTCCATTGATGCACTGACTCGCGTCTATCCGCTTGAAGGTGGGGAAACCTTTTCATAATATGAAGCGTCTTTCCTGATAGAGGCTGGTTTATGGTCTTTACGCTCGTTTATGAGGAGGAGTGACACATGTTAAAAAATTATCTCCATGTCACCTTTCGGAACATCTATAGAAACAAAGGCTATTCCTTTATCATCATCTTCGGCCTGGCCCTGAGCCTTTCCCTCAGCCTTCTCATCACCCAGATGATTTATAATTTCACCCGTTTCGACCGGTTTCACGAAAACAAGGACCGGATCTATCGTCTGGTCACAACGCGCACAAGCGGAAACATAACCGAGGATTTTGCCACAGCTCCCTTTCCCATGGCCTCAGCCCTTACCAATACTATCCCCGGTATCGAGGCGTCGACTGTATGGACTTGGGGTATGGGCGGAAACGCCGTTTGCCGCGGCAAGGTGTTTCCCATGTATACGTCATTTGCCGGGGAGGATTTTTTCCAGCTCTTCAGCTACAGGCTCAAGCATGGAGATCCGGCTGTCGCCCTGCGTCAGCCGAATTCCATCGTGCTCACCTCAGAGATTGCATTCCTATTTTTCGGCGAAGACAATCCTGTCGGCGAAGTTCTCCAGTTTGGCAGATGGGGGGATTACACGGTCACCGGAGTTTTGGAGGACTTCTCGCGTCTTAAAACCCATATCCATTTGAGATCCATGATCTCGCTTTCAACACTGCCTTCGTTGGAAAAGCGAGGGATACTCAGCTCCCGGTCGGAGGACTGGACAGATATCGGAAACACCTTTGTCTATATGATGCTCGAACCAGGCGTGTTCCCACAGATGATCGAAGATGGTGCGAACAGGCTTGCTGCGAACCGCATCCAGGACCAGAAATTTGAGTACCATTTCTGGCTCCAACCGCTGACCGGGATCGTTCCGGGTCCGGATCTTCGGAACAGTGCTGGAGATGTGATCCCCCCGGCAGTCATTTATGTTCTAATGGCCGTGGCTCTTCTTGTCGTCCTGTCAGCGGCATTCAATTACACGAATCTATCGACAGCGCAGGCCCTATCTCGGGCCAGAGAAGTGGGAATCCGGAAAGTTATCGGCGCCAGGAGGTATCAGATCTTTCTTCAGTTCATCGGTGAGAGCGTAACCATGACGCTTCTGTCCTTCATTCTCGCTTTCATATTTTATCGTGGCATTCTCATTCCGCTGCTTTACAGCCTTCATGATTTCGTGCGCAGCTATTTCTATTTTGTGGAAAATTGGACAACCCTGGGTTATTTTCTCCTCTTTGCCGTGGGAACAGGAATCGCAGCCGGGATCATTCCGGCCATCCATATCTCGAGATTCCAGCCCGTTCAGGCCATGAGGAATCTTCCCGGACTGCGCGTCGTTTCCCGTATTTCCCTGAGGAAAGGCCTCATTGTATTCCAGTCCGTCCTATCCGTTGTTTTTATAATTACCACTCTGATTGCCGTAGACCAGCTTAACTACATCAGAAAAGCCGATCCTGGCATGAGGACCGAAGGTCTTATCACCCTTTCTCTGAAAGGCGTCGATTACGGAATCTTTAAGCAGAAAGTCGTTCAGGACGTGCGCGTGCTGGGGATCACCGGAACAGAATATTTGCCCGGCACTGCGTCCCCAAGCAGTTATGTGTTCAAGCGGAGCAACAGTCCCCTTGAATGCAGGGTGAGTACGATCGCTTCCGACGCTGGATTCGTTTCTGTTTTCAGTCTACAGATTGTGGCCGGATCCAACTTCCCCCAAGACGTTCCCTCATCGCAGGAGACCCTGGTGATTCTTAATGAGGCCGCAGTTAAAGAATTGGATTTCAGTGGGCCGCAGGAAGCTGTTGGCCGGTCACTTTTGATGAAAGACGGGCAGGAAATCCGCGTGGTCGGAGTCGTGAAAGATTTTGCCCACAGCGAAATTACACGAGATCAGGGTGCTTTCGCCCTCCGATTCTTGCCTGAACGGTGTCGATTCGCGGTTCTTCATGTCAAGCCTGCCGAAATCAAAGGTATTGCCGCAAACCTGCAGAAGATGTGGGGATCGTTCGAGTCTGCTGCACCCTTCGAATATGCCGTGTTTGTGGATCAAATCGAGGAGGAGCTTATGGGCATTAAGGTGATGCTGAAATCGATCCGCTTTGTCTCCATCCTGACTGTGATCATCGTTTGTCTGGGATTTTTGGGGATCGCGGATTACAGCTCCCGTATTCGGAGGAAGGAGATCGGAATCCGGAAAGTCTGCGGAGCTGGGGACTGGAACCTGGTGAAGCTATTATCGCGCAACTTCATGGGCATGCTCGCGGTTGCGGCAGTTCCTGCCATCCCTCTTGCCTGGTGGTTCAACGGCGTTCTGCTGTCGCTTTATGATAAGAAGGTCGAAATGAGAGCTGAGCTCTTTATCCTTGGAGCCTCTATCGTAATGGTCTTGGGAATGGGGATGGTTCTCTCCCAAACCATCCGTGCAGCCCGCACCGATCCCGTAGACATCATCCGCTACGAATAACGCCTCTTCAATTGCGGAATAAAAAATTTGTTCCCTTCCATAAAAAAGTCGATATCTTTATAGGGGAATATTGTTTTCTGTTCGAACATGAACATTAAGTGTTAAATAATGATACATCTTGTTTGAAATGTGTTTGAATATCCCAGGAGACAAAATGGCATATTTAATGCAGTCATAACAGGAGAGGATGAGTATATATCGCTCAATTCAAGGTTATGGGTGCCGAATATACTCAATAGCTTTCATCACATAAAGGGAGGCTAGAATGAAAAAGCTATTTAAAAACCAGGTTTTATGCACAATCGCATTCTTTATCCTGTTTCTATCTATGGCCCTTTCTGTCACCGTTGCACAAGTAGGCTCTGATGAGGAATTGAAGAAAAAGTATGCACCGATTCTGGGGGAGTATGAATTCTTAACAGCAGGGGGGGCATTCACCTTGAAGTTTTACGTAGAAGGCGGTGCTCTTTGGGCAGACTCCGGTGATGGAAGACCCGCGACAATGGAACCGTTGAAAGACAAAGAGTTTGAATTCACAGCCGAAGATCCAAAAGCAGGAATTTTTGAAATCAAGTTTTTAAAAGATGACCAGGGAAAACACACCATATGTCATGTTGTAAATACAGGCATGGGATTGGATGCTATAGGGAATAAAATTGTCTGAGAAATTTTAGGTTATGAATCCTGTCAGCGGTAAATCCACCTCTCTAAGAGGTTCAAAATGATCAAGAACTATCTAACGATCGCATTAAGGAATATCAAAAAATACAAAGGTTACTCCTTCATCAACATCGTCGGATTATCTGTCGGCATGACCTGTTGTTTTTTGATAATGCTTTGGGTATACGATGAACTCAGCTTCGCCTGTATAAAGTCGAACAGGACTATTTTTACTCCGGAGAGACTTATCATGTCTATCCCACTCCCTATCCCATGGGACCTGCCCTCAAGGCGGAAGTCCCTGAAATCGTCGAACAAAGTCGATATGCGAGCCTAGGAAATGTGCTCTTCAGGCATAAAGATAAAGTCTTTTTCGAGAATAGAGTTAATGCTGTAGATCCGTCCTTCCTCCAGATGCTCACCTATCCCTTTTTATCAGGGAGTCCGGAAACAGCACTTAGTGGGTCGCATTCAGTCGTGCTATCTGAAGAAATCGCCAGTAAATATTTTGACACTGATAATCCTATCGGAAAAGTTATCACCTTAGACAACGAATACAGCTTCACCGTAACGGGGGTATTCAAGAACGCACCTACGAATTCCTTTCTTCAGTTCGACATCCTGCTCCCCTTTGATTTCACTGAGGAAACAGGCCAATATCAGGATAGCTGGAGGAGCAACTCCATCATTACTCTTGTTCAACTCCATGATGATGCCTCGATTCCTGAAGTCAATACAAAAATTACTGAAATCCGTCACAGAAACGTTGCTGATTCTTTAACGGATCCCGAGAGTCTGCGGCGATTCGATGAAGCTCCGATGACACAAGTCATGCTGATCCCTTTGACAGATGTCCACCTGCGCCGGAATTCAGGTTCCGATCAACAATCAAGTGTCATGACATACATCTATGTTTTCACGGTCATCGCCTTTGTCATTCTCTTTATTGCCTGCATCAATTTCATGAACTTGGCCACAGCCCGTTCTGCAGGAAGGGCTAGAGAAGTAGGGGTCCGCAAGGTCGTTGGTGCAATGAAGACAAACCTCATCAAACAATTTTACAGCGAGTCCATCTTGCAGGCTTGCCTGGCTTTGTTTTTTGCAGTTCTCCTCACCACAAGTGTTTTGCCTCAATTCAATGCTCTGGTCGGAAAAGAATTTGCGATTAAAAGTCTTCTGAATTTTAAATTCGTGATCAGCATGATTGCCATCACCTTGATGACTGGGGTATTTGCGGGCAGTTATCCTGCGCTTTTTTTATCGTCATTCCAGCCGGCAAAGGTCCTGAGGGGAGCATTTTCTGGAGGAGTAAAAAGTGGTCTGTTCAGAAAAACCATGGTCCTGATCCAATTTACGCTCTCCATTTTCCTCATCATCGGTACAGGAATCGTCTACAGGCAAATGAACTATATGCAGAACATGGAATTGGGTTACGATAAGGAACAAGTGATTTATATCCCCCTTAGGGGCGATACAAGGGAGTCCTACGAAGTTTTTAAGGAAAAGCTAAGAGGCGACGCCGATATCCTTAACGTCTCTGGAAGCTGGCTGTGGCCTGCCTATATCGGGGCAGATTCGGGTGGTGCCGAATGGGAAGGCAAGGACCCCGAACTCGATATACGTGTCTGCTTCAATGTCGTTGATTTTGATTATGTCGAAACCATGAAGATTGAGATGGTTGAAGGAAGGGGCTTTGCAAAAACGTTCACTTCGGATTCTTCCGGTGCTTTCCTCATCAATGAGAAACTTCTAAGGATCATGGGTAAGGAATCAGCTATCAACGAGCGTTTCAATTTCTGGGGTATTGATGGGACTATTATTGGAGTAATGAAGGATTTTAACTTCAAATCCTTGCATTCAGAAATAGAACCACTGGCCATTACTGTCAATACAAATTCTATTGAATACGCTCTCATTCGTCTCGCTTCTGGCGACATTCCTGAAGGAATCAAAACTGTCCAATCGGCGTGGGAAAAGGTCTTCCCCAATTATCCTTTCGAATACCACTTCTTGGATCAAGCCTTAGAAACCAATTATCAGAACGAGAGGACAACCAGAACGCTGGTACAGATATTTGCCATACTCGCCTTACTGATCGCCTGTCTCGGTCTCTTTGGCCTGGCTTCCTTTACTGCAGAGCAGAGAACGAAAGAAATCGGGATTCGTAAAGTGCTCGGAGCCTCCATCCCTACGGTGGTATTCTTGCTTTCCAAAGAGTTTACCAGATGGGTGCTCATCGCTAACGTGACAGCTTGGCCTGTGGCATATTTTCTTATGACGGGCTGGCTGCAAAAATTTGCCTATCGAATGAATCTCGGAATGGGTATTTTTATAATCTCCGGACTGTTGGCATTCGGGATTGCCCTTTTAACGGTGAGCTTTCAGTCGATTAAAGTGGCACTGGCAGCTCCGGTCGACGCGCTGAGATACGAGTAGAAGGAAAAAACAGGTACAGCGGGAACTTCCGCCTTCTGGTTTTCGTATTCCCTTATAGACTGATCATGTTGAGGAGGTCTATGTGCTCAAGAATTACCTTAAAAGCGCTCTCAGAAATATAAAAAAACATAAGGGTTACGCTTTCATAAACATCGCTGGTCTTGCTATCGGTATGACCTGCTGCATCCTGATAGTGATGTACATCGCAACAGAGCTCAGCTATGACAGATATCATGAAAATGCAGATAGGATCTTTCGGTTGGGATTCGACGCCAACGTGGGAGGGAGTCAAGTTGTCTCTCCAATCAGTAATGTCCCCTCTGCTCCTGTCCTGATTCAGGAATATCCTGAAGTCCTCGATGCCGTTCGGTTCCGGACTGTATCCAGAACATCTGTGGAGTATGAAGACAAGCAATTCTACGAAAATGACATTTTATATGCGGACAATTCCATTTTCTCAGTTTTTACATTCCCGATGACAAAAGGTGATCCCAAAACCGCTCTTGAAACAGCCTATTCCGCTGTCCTCACTGAGGATACTGCAAAGAGATATTTTGGCGATGAGGACCCTATAGGGAAAACGTTAACGCTCAATAATGAATCAAACTTTGTCATTACGGGAGTCATGAAAGATGTCCCGCCGAATTCTCATTTCACCTTTGATATGCTCTGTTCATATGAAACACTTTATGACCGCAACAGAGAGATTATGGAAGAATGGTTCAATTTCAGGGATTATACCTATCTGCTTCTTTCTGAAGGATTTGATTACAGAGATCTGGAAAATAAATTTCCTGCCCTTATCGAGAAATACATGGGAAGTATGTTGAAAGCTCTCGGGGGAGAAATTGAGTTTTTTCTCCAACCGCTGACAAGCATCCACCTCCATTCGAACCTAGAAAATGAAATTTCACCGAACAGCAGTATTATTTACATCTATATATTTGGAGCCGTGGCTTTGTTCATCCTGTGCATAGCCTGTATCAATTTTATGAATCTCGCGACCGCTCGGTCCTCCACACGGGCTAAAGAAGTCGGTTTGAGGAAGGTTGTAGGTGCAGAAAGGAGGGAATTGATCCGCCAATTCTTGGGAGAGAGCCTCCTCTACAGCTTCCTGTCTCTGATGATTGCGCTCCTTCTTTCCCGCTTGGCTCTTCCTTTCGTGAGCTCATTATCCGGTCAAGACTTAAGCATGAATTTTGCGCATGTGTCCTGGCTTATTCCCGGACTGCTTGGATTGGCTCTGTTCGTAGGGTTTCTGGCCGGAAGTTATCCTGCCCTTTTTCTCTCGGCATTTCGTCCCTCTCAAGTTCTGAAGGGTAATCTGAAAGCAGGTTCAGCCCATTCCCGTCTGCGCAGCATCCTCGTTGTGTCTCAATTCATAATTTCCATATGTCTCATAATTGGAACGGGGATTATCCTGAGCCAGATCGAATTCATGAAAAACAAAAGCCTGGGATTCGACAAAGAGGATGTTCTTGTCGCAGAGATCATGGACAGGAATGTCAGACAGTCTCTTGACTCCATAAAAGCGGAAATTCAAAGAGTCCCAGGCGTGGTCAGCGTCTCGTCGGCATCCCTCGTTCCCGGACAGGAGCCTTCTGTGCAGCCCTTTATTCCCGAAGGTTTCACTGAAAAGCAGTCCCAGCTTATGGAAATATTCTGGGTTGACCACGATTATTTCCCGACTCTTGGTATGGAAATTGTCAAAGGCAGAAATTTTTCTCTTGAGTTCGGCACCGATTCCAGCAGCGCTGTGATCATCAATCAGACAGCGGCTCGAAGATACGGCTGGGAGAATCCTGTCGGAAAAACCATCCGTGCCCCAAGCGACGAGATTATGAAATGGGAAACGTATACTGTCGTGGGAGTGGTCAAAGATTTCCACCGGACATCACTGCACAGTGTTATTGCTCCCCAAATCATAGGTAATGATCCAGGCAGGTTTGACGAACTTGCTATAAGAATCAGTCCAGAAAATTCAGAGGCCACATTGAACCTGTTAAGGGAAAAGTGGAAGGGAATCGATCCTAAGCGTCCGTTCGACTTTTTCTTCTTAGACGGCATGCTCGACAGTCAATATGGAGCCGAGGAGCGGTTGAGTGATATTCTTTCTGCATTTTCTGTGTTTGCCATATTTATAGCCTGTTTGGGGCTGTTTGGAATGGCCTCCTTTGCGGCAGAACAGAGGACCAAAGAAATCGGCATCCGCAAGGTACTCGGTGCTTCAGTGCCCGGAGTCGTGGCCCTCCTCTCCAGAGATTTCTTGAAACTCATCGCAGTTGCAAACCTCATAGCTTGGCCCCTAGCTTATTTCGGTATGAACAGGTGGCTGCAGAATTTTGCCTACAAGACTGGAATTGATGTCTGGATTTTTATATTTACAGGTGTAATCGCTATAGGAATTGCCCTGGCTACTATCAGCTACCAATCCATCAAGGCAGCGCTTTTAAACCCCGTCGATGCGATCAAGTATGAGTAAAAATCAAACGGATTCCAGCTGCTCAGTGTCATTACGAGCACCCTAAGGGTGCGCGGTAATCTGACATTTTATATCGGCAATTCTGGGATAACCTAACGTGAACACAAATAAGGGGGGATGTGGTATACTCACGGAAAAGAATAAAGCGTAAAACTATAATTCTTTTTAAATGATATTTCGTAGGGAGAAAGGATATGACAAGACGAAAATTAAAATGGCCCTTGATATTTACCATTCTTATCGGTTGTTCGTTTGCCGGCCTAGGTTTTAATGATACCCGCCCGGATCGAGTCAACGACTGGGAAGATCCCGAGATGATCGCCCAGAATAAGGAACTGGCGCACTGCACGCTCATGCCTTATGCAGATAAAAACAGAGCGATTCATAGCGATCGATTCCAATCGAAATACTATCAGTCGCTCAACGGCAAATGGATATTTCATTGGGTTCGGAAACCTGCAGACCGGCCAAAAGATTTCTATGAACTCGATTACGACATCAGTCAATGGAAAGAGATAGAAGTCCCCAGTAACTGGCAGCTATTGGGATATGGAATGCCTCATTATATGAACAGTGACTACGTCTTCGAAAAAAATCCCCCTTATATTCAAAATGATTATAATCCCGTCGGGTCCTACCGCACGGAATTTGAAATACCTGAGGACTGGCAGAAGCGCCAGGTTTTTATCCATTTTGATGGAGTGGAATCCGCTTTCTACCTTTGGATCAACGGCAAAAAAGTGGGGTACAGCCAGGGGAGCCGGACGCCAGCAGAATTCAACATCACGCCCTTCCTTGAGCAGGGAAAAAACGTTTTAGCTGCTGAAGTCTATCGTTGGTCAGACGGATCTTACCTGGAGTGTCAGGATTTCTGGCGGCTGAGCGGGATATTTCGAAATGTGTACCTGTTTTCGACTCCAAACGTCCATGTCAGAGATTTTGAGGTCACATGCGACCTGGATGAAAACTACCAGGACGCCACACTCTTTGTGAACGCTCGAGTGAGAAATTACGGAAATGAAGCGAGTCTCGATCAAACAGTCGAGATTACCCTGTTGGATAAAGACGGGCTTCCCGAAAAATCAGATATTTTAATGTCCGAAAAGAGTGTTTACATCGCTCCAGGTGCTGAGGGAATCGTTAAAATGAAGGCTGCCGGTCTGAAGCCGCGCAAATGGTCGGCCGAAGAACCGCATCTCTATACAGTTCTGTTAACACTGAAAGATAAGAGTGGGGGAGTCCTCGAATATCAGAGCTGCCGGTTCGGCTTCCGCAAGGTCGAAATGAGGAACGGCCAACTGCTGGTCAATGGAGTTCCCATTCTCCTCAAGGGTGTCAACCGGCATGAGCATGACCCGGATCAGGGCCATTACGTTACCAGAGAATCGATGATCGAGGATATCCGGTTGATGAAGCTGCACAACATCAATACGGTCCGTACCTGTCATTATCCTGACGACCCGGAATGGTACGACCTGTGTGATTTGTACGGCATTTATCTGATCGATGAGGCCAACATCGAATCTCACGGCATGGGTTACAAGCCGGGCGAAACTCTGGCGAACAAGCCAGAGTGGAAAAAGGCTCACGTCGATCGGATCAAGAGGATGGTGGAACGGGACAAAAACCATCCCAGTGTAATCATCTGGTCGATGGGGAATGAGGCTGGAGACGGCACGAATTTTGAAGCCGCCAGTGATTGGATCCATCACCGGGATCCCACCCGCCCTGTCCATTATGAAAGAGCAGTATTGAAGCCGCACACCGATATTTACTGTCCCATGTACGCCCGAATTCCGCATTTAATCGAGTATGCAGAAAAAAAACAAGACCGGCCTTTGATTTTGTGTGAATATGCCCATGCTATGGGGAACTCGGTCGGAAATCTTGTCGATTATTGGGATGTGATCGAGAGATATGACCTTCTCCAAGGTGGATGCATCTGGGATTGGGTGGACCAGGGGATTCGGAAGACGAATGAGAGAGGCCAAGAATATTGGGCTTATGGGAGTGATTTCGGAGAACCAAAAAGCGACACTAACTTTTGCATAAATGGACTTGTCCAGCCAGACCGGTCCGTCACGCCAAAACTGTTAGAGGTAAAGAAAGTCTACCAGTATATAAAGATGGAGCCTTTGGATTTGGACAAAGGACTTATTAAACTCGTCAATAAATATCATTTCATCAATCTGAATCGGTTCATCATTCATTGGGCAGTGCTGGAGGATGGGAGTGAGATTCTTTCGGGCTCTGTCGCTCATCCTGACCTTGCCCCGGGAGAAAGCAAGATTCTTGACATCGATTTGGAAGATCTGAAACCCCATAAAGGAGCTGAATATCTGCTCAATTTTTCTGTGCAGACTTCCCAAGCATCGGAACTCGTTCCCAAAGGACATGAAGTAGCACGGGAACAGTTTATTCTGCCCTTTCAGGAAGAGACTGGCAAGATAGAATTATCCAACAAGAAATCCCTGCAGCTGACAGACACTGAGGATGTTGTTCAAATAGAAGGGCAAGATTTTTCAGTCCGGTTTGATAAATTGACAGGGCTTCTTGATTCGTATGTGTACAGGGGAACAGAATTGATCGTGGAAGGTCCTACTCCCAATTTTTGGCGGGCACCCACTGATAATGATTTTGGGAATGGAATGCCAAAAAGATGCGCTGTTTGGAAAACAGCCAGCTCGGACAGACAGCTGGACCGATTTGAAATCGTAAAACAGGACCAGCGACGCATCGAAATCGAGGCTGGATATACCTTGCCCGACGTTGAGTCGAAACATACTGTTACTTATATACTTTTAAATACCGGGGATTTGATCATCAAGAATCATTTCATTCCTGGAAAAATGGAGTTGCCAGAACTCCTCCGTTTTGGGATGAGGCTGAGAGTGCCAAAAAGTTTTCAACAGGTCCAGTGGTACGGACGGGGGCCGCATGAAAACTACTGGGACCGAAAAACAAGCGCGTTCATCGGACTTTATGCCAATACGGTGCAAGACCAATATGTGAAATATGTCAGTCCGCAGGAAAACGGTTACAAAACCGATGTGCGATGGGTGGCGTTGACTCAAAAAAACAGTGTGGGCTTATTAGCTGTCGGTCAGCCTACCCTCTGTTTTTCGGCTCTGCCCTATTCAATCGAAGATCTAACCCAGGAGAGCCGCGGAACAAAACATCCCACAGATTTGGAAGAGCGGAATTTTATAGAATTCAATATCGATTACAAACAAACCGGAGTGGGCGGCGACAATTCCTGGGGGGCTCGGCCTCTGGAAAAGTACACTTTGCAGGCAAAAGAATATTCCTATAGTTTTAGACTCCGTCCCGTTTTGTCGAAAAATGAATCGCCTGCTCAATTGAACAAGCAAAGGTTCTAGAGGTCCATAGTCCTAAAAGCTGTAGATTTACCTGCTGAGGTAGAACGTATAAAATTTGTGCTTCATGCAGCAACTTTTATAATAGTTTCTGCCTCTTATCGGACTAGTGATCTCGTATCTAACAACATTTCTTTTTGTAAGCTTGTTTCGCGTTTACCTTTTTCGCCTTTCACGATGAACTTGACATTTTTCACGCTTTTCTTCTCAAGAAGCTGCCTCAATTCAAATATGTCATCCCCGGTGAGAACTTTTGAGTTGCATTCGACTATCTCATCTCCGACTCTGATGCCGGCTCTATCTGCTGGACTTCCTGTCCAGAGTCCTTGAACGACTATGGTGTTGGTTGCACCTTTGCTGAGATTCACACCAAAAGAAAACATGTTTTCTACAAATTGGGCATCCTCGTAAGGCACAAAAAGAATCTCATCTTCTGGATAATCGATCGTGATCAGGAACTGGCATAAATAATCTCTTCCCAGTAAGGGGACGGACAGAAGAGGCGGGAGTTCAGCGAAATAGCACATCAGATTCTTTATCTTAAGGTCTTTCTGTTCAAACTGATCAAGCCTGACGAGAAAAGAGTCGGTTGTTTTTGTGCCTGGCCAGGCGATAATAACTCCCTTCGATTTTATAAGAGATTCGTTGTTTCTGATGTTCAGTTTTTCAAGATACTCTAGAGGCAATACGATCGAATAAGGCTGACCTGTGTCGACCATTGCTTTCAGAGAGACATTACTATTGATCGTGCAATCTATCATGGGTGCATTGTTGACACGATGGTTAGTGAATCTGCATCGGTAACTTTTGGTGTTCTCTTTGAGGACTTCTTTATCCGGCGAGAAAATCACTTTTTGATTTCTGTAATCGAGAGTAACCACAAATCTTTCCAACAGATTCGAACCGATTATTCCATGGATGAAGATTCCGTGCTGCTTGAACGGCTCTAAGTTAAAAGAAGTGAAGGCGAAGATATTGGGAACAGTCACTTCTCCCATCTCCAGTGTATCCATCTTCGCCATATTTCCACGCGTTTTGAGTCCTAGTTCCTCCACAACTTCTTTATCGACGAAAGTTAAACCTCCGGTATCAAGAATAAAATTATAGTTCTTCTGGGAGCCGTTGATCTTCCCTTTGATAATAATAAGATGTTCATTGAGTTCAAAAGAGATAGTTCCTTTTATTGTTGTGTCTTCTTCTTGAGCAGAAACCGCACTGATTGATAGCAGAACCATAAAAAATAAATGAAATGCTGTTTTATTCATGCTGGCTTTCCTTTGGAGTTTCATCTGTTTCTATTTTAATCAATATAAGAATAAGTATACAACAGGATAAACCTTTTTTGTGTCCTTATCATCCTCTATCTTCTTATATAAGAACAACTTGGGTGAATTTTTAAGCGATTTTTGTGTTTAATATGGAGATACTGGATTCAAACAGAAACGCTCAAGAGAAAGTCCAAACACTGGAGCCAGAAATCATTATATCTGTCCCAGAACACGAAGTTGCATCCCCAATGGGGAGCAGGATCCGACGTAAAGGCGAGAGTCCGTCCCTTGCCGAATTCCCGAACAGCAAGTAAAGGATCTTTCGTCTCCTTCACGTAGAGGAGGATTTCTGCTTCTTTTATGGGAAGGGTTTTGTTATATCCGAGTAAGGGAGGTATGGTACTGAAATCGATTTGAGGGAAGGCTCTTTTACCGGCTTCTGTAGGCAAAGCCGTGAAACCTTCTGTGCTCTCTGCAAGGTCCTCGTGGTCCAAGCAGCAGACAGGAAGAATTTCATTGAAGAGAGTCCGTCCCCAGCCTCCTTTCCCCAGTTCACCGGTAAAGGAATACCATCCGCCTAAAAACATGACACTTTTTCCCTGCCGGACAGCCTCTACTGTCAGGCGAGTGCGGTCGGGATAGGTCAGGATTTTATCCCCGAATTTTTGCCTGTCAAAAAAGCTCGGATTCAGTTGAAAAATTTTAGCTTCGACATCACTGAAAATGATGACATCGTTTTCTTCCAGGATAGTCTCATACTTGCCAGGACCCAGCAGATAGAAATCCCAGGAAGGGACAGAGGTCACTGTATGCTGTCCTGTCGATTCCAATGCGTCTTTTAGCCACTTGCCGTAGTTGTAGATTTCCATGCCTTTGGGAGCTTGATAGAAAGGAGTCTCGTAAAACATCGGACCGGTGAGCACAGCCCAGTCTCCGATATAATAAATTTTTGCCATCAGCCAATTCTCCTGATAGTCTCAAATGGTAATTTTTTTAGGCAGTAAAGTCAAAACCGAGATAATAAGAGACAAAAAGAGTTCAGTTCTTGACTTTGGAAAATGAACACGTTAGAAAAGTCTCATGAAAGACTTGGAACTCTAAGTCCGAGGCTGTCTCTCATGAGAAGGCTATGAAAATATTCAGAGCCGGAGCTGCAAAAAGAGACATCACTCCTCCTGTCGGTACCGAGCTCTTTGGATACATTCGGAGGCTTCAAAGCTCCACAGGAATACATGATCCTCTCTGGGCGAATTTTCTTTGGGTGGAGGATGGGAATCTCGGAGTTTTGCTCATCTCCATGGATGTGCTGAATTTCAGTGATGAATTCGCTGCCCAAGCAAAGTTGGCCATTTCTGAGGAGATAGGAGTTGCGGAGCAAAATATTTGTATTGCTGCGATACACACACATTCAGCCCCAGGTATGCACTTTTTCCGTGGGGGCGGAAAAAGGAATTTGGATTGGGAAAAAGGAGTTCTGGATCTATTGATCGATGGATCGAGTGAAGCCAAACAGAATTCAAGGAGCGCCTACATGGGCCTGGCAACTGATCGGGCCTTTATCGGATACAATAGGAGAAAATCCGAAAACGCTATCGATTCCCATTTAACTCTGGCCTGCTTTGCAGACGACAGAAAGCGGCCTTTTTGTATCCTAGCTAACTACGGATGTCACCCTGTGGTTCTGAAAGAGGACAATCTCCTTATCTCTGCCGATTATGTAGGCTATTTTCGAGAGCAATTGAATAGACTGTTTTCTGCTGATATGGTGACTCTTTTCTTTACAGGTGCTACTGGAGATGTCGATCCCATCGAGCGCGGGAGCTTTGAAATCGCCGATAGGCTTGTCAGTACTCTTGCCCAAAAAGCCTATTCAATGATCAAAAATATGAACTGGACAAAGGAGGGGGAACTTCGGGTCGAGAAGATAAAACTTACAGTTCCCTTTGAGCGAATTCCATCTCTCGAGGAAGCGGAGAATATCCACAAAGAAGCCAGATCTCTCTATCAGCGTGCCCAGACAAAAGGGGATAGGACTGAAATCAAGATCCAAAAGGCCTTCCTTGATTGGGCAGAGGAACTCAGGGAGGGCATGGCATCACAAAAGATTCCAAGTTCAATAGAATGTGAACTGGTGTGTCTTAGACTGGGAGACCTGGTTCTGGTTGCCCATCCCTTCGAGCTCTTCTCCTCAGTTTCCCTCGAGATCCGGGAGCTCAGCAAAGTCGAACATTTGATCATGGCGGGATATGCCAACGGATATCACGGTTATTTGCCGGACGAAGAATCCTCAAGGGAAGGGGGATATGAGGTGGAGGACGCCTATAAATATGTGGGTCTACTGCCCTATTCTCCACAGGCAGGACAAATTTTTGTCAAAGGTGTTCTAGATGTGATAAAAAAGGCCATGAGCAAAGAAAAAATATGAGGTTTCCTTTCAGATAGAACACCCATGCAGACCATAGATTGGACCATCCTGGCCCTTTACTGCTCCTTGATGCTGGCCATCAGGAAACTGCCCTGGTGGCTGGTGGGAATTTCAGCGACAGCAACCTACAGCGACGCTGGAGCTGCCCCAGCCTTTACGATGCTTATCTTTCGGTATGGACTGCTCGGAAACTGGTGGTGGTGGGCTACCTTCGCCATCTGGATGCCTCTGGTCGCTGTCATCTGGTCCAAACTCTGGAGAAGGCTTCGTATCGTCACCACTGCCGAGTTCATGCAGCTGAGATACGGAGGAAGGGAAGCCCGAATCTTCCGAGGGATTTATGCCGTTTTTATGGGCTTGGGCTGGGCAGTTCTTTTGAATGGATATGTCATCGGGTGGTTGATCAGAGCCGTTGCTCCGATATTTTCCTGGAGTGATCTCCAGATCCTCCTTTTCGCCGGCGGGTTGATCCTGGTTTATTGCACACTCTCCGGATTTCTGGGTGTGGTCTACAGCGATGTCGTCCAGTTTCTAATATTTTTTATAGGAAATTTGATATTGATTCCTGTCATACTCAACAAAGTGGGCGGATTATCTTTCGTTTATGAACAGGCAATTTCTCAACGAGGAACAGAGTTCTTTCAAGCGCTGCCTCCACATGGAGAATTAGGACTGATGACCCTTCTTTTCCTTATCCTCCAAGGATTTTTTTTCGCCTCGTCTCCAGCCGGAGGTGAAGGATACACGGCTCAACGGTTTCTTTCGGCTAAAAACGAGTTTCATGCCCAGACAGGCCAGCTTTTCAACTCCTTCATGACTTTGATCGTCCGGGTTATTCCCTTCCTGTTTCTGGGTCTCATCGGTGCTGCATTACTTCCTGCTGCCACGACAGATGCGGATAAAGTCTGGGGCATCTTGGTCTCCCGATTTTCTGTTCCTGGGTTGACAGGCATTTTGGTGGCTGCCGAACTGGCTGCCTTCATGTCGACCATCGATACTCATATCAATTGGGGAAGTTCATTTCTCATCAATGACCTCTACAGAAAGTTTCTTCGCACAAACGCCTCCGAAAAACATTATGTACTGATCAGCCGGGCTGTCACGGCTTTCATCCTGATCCTGAGTGTCCTGGTGGGCTATTTTCTTGTCGACAGGATGATGGCCTGGTTTTTGTTCATCAACTCCGTTATGGTGGCTTTTATCCTTCCCTTGAGCTGGCTGAGATTTTTCTGGTGGCGGCACAACATCTTTGGGGAAGCAACAGCCATTGTCATCGGACTTCCCCTTTCCTATGTGGTTTGGTTCCCTCTGGGCTTTTCGCAATCAGATAAGCACCCCTTCTGGCAGGGATTTCTGATCCTTTTTACCTTGGGATGGTTGGTCATCATAACCGTGGATTTGTTCACCAGGCCCGAGAAGTTCGAGAGACTCAAGGAATTCTATCTGAAGTGTCGACCGCCCGGATTCTGGGCACCTGTTGCTCGCCAGGTGAGTCCTGGATTGCTCGGAGAGCAGAGAAAGGAAAATATCCAGGATGTGATCGACTGTTTGCTCGGAAGCCTGTGCTGCCTGTGTTCAGTGGCCGCTCTTACTGCCTTATTCAGCAAGCAAGGTCTTGTCTTAATTATAACAGGAGGAATTACTCTTATGAGCGGAAGCCTGTTTCTCCTCAGATGGAGAACAAAAGGCGTTTTTAAGTCATTATGACCTGTATATGATAGATTGTATAATTAGGAGGGAGTCATGAAGAAGATAATGCTTTTTTTTATGATGTTGTCAGTAGCCCTCTCGCTCCACGGTGAAAATTTGATTGAGGGGAGAGCCATTTGGGCCCATCCTAGAGATTTAGGAACGAGCGAGACCGAGGTCAAAGCCTTTTTCGATCTTCTTGAAAAGTGCCACATAACCGTTGTTTTTCCTCTGGTGAAAAACACAGGTGGAGCCATATTCTGGCACAGCCGGAAATTTCCTGAAGCGATCCATCCTGACTACAGGGATTTCGACCTTTTGGAGGCTGCAGTACGCTATGCCCACCGGTCTAGGATAAAGATCCATCCCTGGCTTTGCGATTTTCCTGAATCCAGGAATTCTGCGGCTTATATCAAGCATCCAGAGTGGGCCATGCTGAATCCCGAGGGGGGCAACACCTCCCAGGAAAAATTGGATCATGACCGTCCTTATAACCCGGTGTGGATGTGCCCTGCCAGAAGGCCGGGTTATGTCGACCAGTGGTTGATTCCGATGATCGAGGAGATTGTGAGAGACTATGATGTCGATGGGATCCATCATGACTATGTCCGTTATCCGGGGGATGTGGCACCTGACTCCTATTGTTTCTGTGATTATTGTCTGGAAAATTACCTTGTCTACAACCATTTTTATTATCCCAGCAGGCCTCATGACACCATCGTACTGAAGAAGGTGTTACCTAGAGAAGAGGCCAACTGGCATAATGACCTGACGCTCAGGCCTCAAAATTGGGACAAGATGAACCGGGCCGAAAAGGCCGACTACCTGTTGAACGGCAAATCAGTGAACAGGAATGACTTGGATTATTATTTTTATGCAACAAGGGTGGATGCCATCACCCGTTTCGTGCAGGAATCCACGGAAAGAGCCAGAAAGATCAAACCGGAAATTGAGATATCAGCGGCTGTCTTCATCAATCCCATGAGGAGTGGTCGGCATATCGGACAGAGGTGGACGGATTTTGCACAATGGATCGACATTTTGGCGCCGATGAACTACCGGAGTCATTTCCAGGGAAGCTTCGAGGATTACTTGGTCTACCTGAGCGATTATGTGAAGTCCCAGAAAGGATGGTGCGATGGGCAAAGCGCACTCTATCCAGGAATAACAGGTCATTACATCTACCGGGAAGAAAGGGAACCCTGGGAAAAAGCATTGGACATACTGGAAACAAATAGCTCGGAGACAGAAAAAGACATCTTGAGGGGAGAAATTGCAAAATGTGTATCCTATCTCGAGCAGTTTTCTCCTGAAAGCGCTAAAAATATTGAAACAACATACTCTAACTATACCGAGGGGAAAGTCGATCCGAACATTCTTGTCGATGAGTTGAGGAAGGTGCTCTCTGATCCACCACCAGGATTTTTTCCAGAGGAGAAATTCTTGCGGACTATCCAGACCGTGAGAAAAGCAGGCGCAGAGGGTGTGACCATATTTGCCGCAGGGATTCTCACCAGAAACAAGCTGTGGCCGGCACTGGAGAGAGCTTTTTCCAGAGGTCTAAAGGCGCCATAAATATGAAGCTTTGAAGAAAAGCCCCCGTCTCATCTCCAAGAAACGATCAGCAGACCTGTATCCCTCACCATCCCATTCCAATCTGTTGTAAAGAGAACCATAACCCAACTGAATGACCGTTCCTGGTATGTATGTGAACGAAGCGAGAAGGTCGGTCAGAAGTTCTTCGCGATAAGTATTGTATTCCACGATCCCGCGGAAGAAGAGGTATTTGTTCATCTGGTAGGTCAGTCGGCTTCTCCAGATGGTATAATCGAATACTTTTTCCTTGGTTTCTTTCTGGAAGAAGTCAGAATAGACAAGGCTTAGATTCAGGCTAAACTTATCAGATGGCTGATAGATAACATTGCCAGTGGCTCTGTTTCCGTAACCTTGAAAGGGATCTGCCGTGTATCGGATGGCATTTCCCCGTCGGAAGAGTCCACTGACGGTCAACTTTTTACTCAGCTGACTCGATACTTGGACAAGCCCTCCGCTCGTATTGAACCTTTTTCCGAGAAAAATCTCCGTCGAATACACTCCCATCACAGTGACCCTCATGTTTCCGGGAAGGAGGACCTGGAAGGCAAGTGCGTCATTCGTCTCGTACAGACCACTGAATTGATCTTTGAGAACTGAGCCATAAACCTGGGGTGTGAGTTTGCGGAAGATGCGGCTCTGGGGGTAGATGCGAGGCATCACAGACGCTCTGAACCGGACCAATCCATTCCGTGTGAGGTATCCTGTATCCGTATGGAAATCTGTGGATATGTTATGGAATCCGAGGCTGATCCCGAGCGCCCTTGTATCATACAGATAGTCCAGGCCTAAGGCGTATCCGTCTGCGGTTTGGCTCTCACTATCTACTTTAGTCCAGGAGCCGAAGCCGTGGAATCCCAGCATACTCGACCGCCCCAGCCTGATCTGTCCATCTGAGCCAGCCACCCGATTGAAACTCCCTGCATAGTCACGTCCTGTGTAGAATCCACCGATGAAGCCATCATTGGCAAATGCATGCTTATAGCGGAGGATCGCAAAACCTGCATATTTGTCGTCTCCATTCGAATAGCCAGGATCAAAGGATGGAGATTCGTCCAGAGCGAAAATCGAGGCGATCGTATCCTTGTTTCCTACTTTCCCCGTGATCTTAATGCCAGCTCGGGGATCGATGATGGTTCGTGTGTGGACCAGAGCATCGAGGGGATCACCTTCCGAAGAGCCCGCATGGAGGAACATCTCGTTCCCCTCCAGAAAAAATGGACGTTTCTCGGGAAAGTAGAGATCGTAACGGAGATTGATATCGACTTGTCCTGCGTCGGCTTCGACCTGACTGAAATCCGGATTCCAGGTCGCATCCAAGATGAGCTGCGAGGTAAGACCGTATTTTCCGGTCAGGCTGATGTCTTTGGCAGCCGCGTCCTGTCGAAGCTCTCCAGCATCCTGGAAGTATTTCTGGCCGTAGGTAAAGGCGGGCAGAATTTCGAGGAGAGTGTATCGCTTGATATCGTAGAGCTCAAGAGGCATCATTTGGGTCAAGAAGAAGTAGCCTCTCGCTGGATCAAGAGCCGGATAGGAAACCTGCTCAGAGCGACGGCTGATGCGCCGCTCGAAGAAGATTGACATCTCGATGCGGGATTTCCCTGCATAGCGGATGCTTTTAAAGGGGACGCGGAGTTCGACCGAATACCCGTCGGTGTCTAACCGACCTTCGCTGTACCAGACGACATCGACACTGAGATCTTCCTTTCCGCTGCTGTACCGGCTGTCCGTTTGAATACCCAATGGATTGACATAGAAGGCGTAGAGAGACTGCTGATCGTTGAAGGTGTCTAAGTTGATGCAGACGTAATCATCAGCCCTTGTGGAGTCCCGCTTCGCGACAGCGGTCTTTATCTTGTCCGGTTCCCGATCATAACACTTGAAAGCGAAATAGAGGTTTTCAGAGTCATAGGCCATATAGGCGATTGTCTTCTCACTCGGCTCCTGACCGAAATCAGGAATGAAGCTCCTGAATTCTGAGATCGACGGCGCTTTCTGCCAGACAGGATCGTCGAGAACGCCGTCAATTCTTGGTGGTTCCTCAGTCCGATAGGGCTTGAAGAACTCTTGTGCAGAGGTGGATACAGAGAAAAAGAAAATGAATAGAATGAAGATAAAACAGATTTCAACGAGCTTTTGTTTGTTCATCTCTTTGGTTTTGGACTCAAAATATATTCAAGAAGGTCAACTTTAAAAAAATCCCGCAGCCCTGTCAACTCTGAAAATATGAGGAACAAATGCATATTTTTTTATTTACAAGTCTATCTGTACCTAATAACATAAAAGGTTGATGTTATGAATTTTTTTTTGTGTAAAAAAGATTTTTCAATCGGGATGAGATGAAGAAATTTTTCACTTTGTTTATTATTTCCTTTTTTCTGATTTTGCAAGGAAATCTGTATGCCGAGAAAAAAGGGGCAGAAATTGTTATCCAGAAAAGAGGGGGGGTGAAAATCAGAGGAGAGCTTATTGCTGTGAAAGAGGACTCTCTGCTGTTGATGGAGCGAGAATCAGGAAGCGATGTGTCTGTGGCTGTCAGAGAAATAAGATCAATTGTTATTGTGAAAAAGCCAAAACTCAATTATGCCTTTTTTGGCGGTCTTTTGGTCGGTGGGGCGTTAGGCGGATATCTCGGGGCGACTATGTATGGACCCGGAGAGGAGGCATTGGCTGTAATGCTTGGAGTCCTTGGAGCTGTTACTTTCGCGACCCTTAGCGGTGTTATCTTTGGATCTGCATCTTCGGATGAAACCATCTACTTTTATGGGAAATCCGATGCGGAGATACAAGACATATTGGAAAAACTCCGTAATATGGCGCGGGTCAGAAACCTGCAGTAACTGCCAACATGCGATCTTTTCCCGAAAACATTTTCTCTTCACTAGCGTTTTTTTTTCACTCTGAATCGATTATAATATCTATTTAATAATCTTACATAAGGCGGTAAGACTGTCATCATACCATCATACAATTGGTTGATTTTCCTGACCGCCTTTAAAGTGAAAAAATGAAACAAATTTTGGTGTATGTTTTTACCGGTTTCCTTTTGTCGGGGATGTGTTTTTCAGAAGAAAGGGACAAAGTTACAGGCCGAGTTTCAAACCATGAAGGGAATCCATTAGCGGGTGTCAAAGTAGAAGTCCTTGACACCTCCATTACCACAAAAACTGATGCCGATGGTACGTTCACCTTAAAAAATCTGAAACAGAAAAGGGTCTTTCTCCTCTTCTCACACCCAGATTATGTGTCGCAGAGTATAGAGATAGACACCCGGCGGAAAACTGTGCAGGTAGTCGTTGTGAGCTTAACTCCGAAAAACCGGATGCTTCTCACTATAAAGGAAGAAATCACTGTCACGGCAGAAGCGGATTCCATCATCGATATCGCCCTCCCTTCTCACAGGACGATTTTACCGGGCAGTGTTTTAACAGAGCTTGGAACATCCAATATCGCTGAATCTGTCGATAAGATCCCAGGAGTCGCTGCCGTTGGAAAGGGAGGATATTCTATGTCGCCCGCCATCCGAGGACTTGCTGAACATCGCGTGCTGCTGCTTGTGGATGGAGTGAGGATTACCTCCGAGCGTCGGATCGGGGCAAGCGCATCCTTTATAAGTCTTCGAAACGTCGATCGTATCGAGGTCAACCGAGGGCCTTATTCTGTTTTCTACGGATCCGGTGCTGTCGGCGGGATCATCAACATTATTACCAAATCTCCATCCCCCCATACTCCATTGAGTGGCAATTTTTGTCTTGGCTATAACACGGTCAGAAAGGAAAGGGCCGGTTCGCTGAATCTCAACGGCTCACTCGGCAAATATGGATGGATGCTTAATATCAACGGGAAGAAGGCCGATGATTATTCATCTCCTGAAGGTGTGATTGAGCAGTCCCGGTACTCTGACTATGATTTTTTGTTCAAAATCAACAGGGGAGACAAGAACTCCCGTTTTTATTTGACATTTTTTCATTACAGAGGCGTTGATATCGGAAAGCCAAGTCCGACAGCACGTCAAAAACCCAGGTGGTATCCCCATGAGGGCAACACACTATTCACTTTGGGTTATGAGGCAAAGAACAGGTTCTTTCTGGATACGTTAAATGCCAGTGTTTATGTCCTCCGCTCCTCTCTTGAGACGCAAGGGGATAACCTCAGGGAAGAGGATCTATCTCTTAAGAAAAGAAGCCTTTCTGAAGTCAAAGGAATCAATTATGGATTCAGAGTTAGAGGGAGTAAGGAATTGAGCCGCAGCCATACCCTGAACTTCGGTCTTGACTACTTCGGACGGGGAGACATCAACGACAGCAACAGCGAATGGCAATATGATGATAATGGGGATATCACCAGTGAGATTCAGGAGACCTCTCTTAATGATGCAAGGAGAAGCAATTTCGGATTCTATATCGATGACAGAATCCAGATCTTCTCCTCTTTATCCTTGAATATCGGAGCCCGGTTTGATACTGTCCGGACGAGCAATATTTCTCTTCCTGGACAAGACCGGCTTTCTCTCGGAGACGACTCAATCAGTGCTTACGCAGGTACGGTTTTAGAGATCACCCCCCGACTGTCTCTGCTGGCGAATATCGGCCGGTCATTTCGCTTCCCCTCTGTCAGCGAACTTTTCTACAGCGGACTTACAGGAAGGGGGACAATATTCGGCAATCCAGATTTAAATCCTGAGAAGAGTCTGAATCTGGACTTAGGTGTGAGGTATCTCAGTGAGAATATTTTTGCTTCTGTCTATGGATTCAACAATCATGTGAGCGATATCATCGAAAAATATGGGGGGGAAGAGGAGGAATATTTTTACAGGAACCTTATCGAAGCACGAATCGTTGGACTCGAAGGAGAGTTCTATCTTGTCTTGGTCAAAAACCTGGAGCTGTTCATAAACTTCCATCTGATGAAGGGCCGGGAAAAGGGGACAGATAACGAACTGAATTATATTCCGCCGTCCCGGCTGACGATCTGGGGAAAATATTCTTATGGGCCTTTCTGGATCGAGCCGAAAATCATGTTTGCTGCAGCCAAGACCGATCCAGGTCCTCTTGAAGTGGAGATTGACGGCTATGCGATTTTGGACTCAATTTTTGGATTTGAGGTCAATGAAAATTTTACTCTTCTGGCTATCGCCCAAAATGTCTTGAATAAGATATGCTATTCTTCAGCCGACGAGCAGGGCGTGCTGGCCCCGGGCCGAGGCATTGTGTTCAAAGCGATCTATTCGTTTTGATGGCTGTATCTTTATCTATCCGCCAGATCGAAGGCCGTCAAATAGGTCATCCTGATGATCTTTTCCATCAATTCAGGACTCACCTTGTCAACAGTATCACTGGGTTGGTGATAGTCCTCTGTCATGGCAGCGATAAAAAAGGCCCAAGGAATTTTGTTCATGGCAAAGGGAGCATGGTCGCTTCCACCCATAGCCTCCTCGGATGCAGTCATGTGTATGTGGAGTCCCACATAGTTGTTGTTTTCCCTAATTATATCGCCAATTTCAGGAGTTTTTGCATCGTAGGAGAGGCTGACATATTTCTTGACATCGATCTTCTCCAGCGCTTCCTTGCCAATATCCTCACCCCACCTTCTAGCCATCATGGATAGGCGCTGCTTGTCGTAGATACGGCTGATCATATCCAGATTCAGATTGGCATATGTTTTAAGAAAGGAGGGATTGGCCACATAATACCTGGAACCCAAAAGTCCCTTTTCTTCACCTGTCCAGAGGGCAAACAAGATGGACCGTTTGGGCTTTACTGGATTCTTGGCAAAGGCCTCAGCAATTTCCATCACTCCGACAGAGCCGGAGCCGTCATCGTCGGCTCCATTGAAAATGTAATCTCCACGGCGGCCAAGATGATCCAAATGACCGCCAATCACTATCGCTTCGTTCTTCAGCTCAGGATCCGAGCCTTCGATGTACCCCAGGACATTCATGCTGTTGATCAATTTGGTCTCGACCGTGTTTTGTACGGTAAAACTTACACCCTGCAACTGCATGGAATGACTCTGGAGTGTCTTTTCGATCTTTCCTTTCAGGGATTCGATATCCTGCTCTACAAATCCCAGAATGTCATCGGCCATTCCCCTGGAAATCCGGATGGTCAGTACCGACTCCCACGGCATGCGCATGCCTTTGACATCCACGAGAGAAACCCTGCGGCGGTCTCCAGGAAATATGGGCCTTTCGTCGTTAATATACCTTCTGTTGAGGACGCTCCGTGCGATATCCCCATTGTCTTGGGGAGAATTTTCAACCATAAGAATACCTATGGCTCCCAATTTCCTAGCCAAATCGGATTTAGGAGAGGTCATTCTTCTCATGCGGCGGCGCTGTGGATAATACTTCTCCTTCAGCTCGCCTTTATTAAAAGGGGATTCAGGATCGCCTTTTCCTGGCGCCTCGGAGAGCATCATGATGAATTTGCCTTTGACGTCTATGTTTTTATATTCGTCGAATTTCAGAGAAGGCTCTTGAATTCCGTAGCCTACGAAAACGACCGGAGCGATCAAAGACTGGGTATCCGAAGCATAATAGGTGTAATCCATGTCTGGATGAAAGGTTTTGGACTTTTTCAACTGGCCTTTCTGCCATTCGACCACGGCTTTCCCCTCACTTCCTAAGGTTTCTAACATGGGGATTTTTTGGAAATAGCCTCTCTTTGCTGATGGAGGCGTTTGAGCTCCTCGCATCATCATCGCGCGGAAATCCATCCGGGGCCGCTCAAAATCTCCCGCAGGTTTGATCCCCCATAGTTCAAACATAGTAGCCGCATAGAGCGCCGCAATGTCGTATCCTGCCAAACCTGTGTCTCTTCCTTCCAGAAGGTCGTCTGAGATGAATTTCAAATAAGTGACAGCATCCTTGGCTGTAATAGATTCAAAACCCTCTTTCACTTTCTCTGGAGCAGGCTTTGTCTCTTCTACGATGGAAAAGTCCTTCATCGGGTCAGGCTTTTCTTTGGCTTGTTCTTGTTGGCCGACCAGCAGAGAAAAGGTCACGAGACATAGAATGACGACAAAAAGTAGAGATTTCCTCATCTTTTACCTCCTTATAGAAATCTTCTCCATTTTAAACATGAATTGAGTCTATAGGACATCGAGTATAGTCGATATTGCTATACTGCGCAGCAATACAATATATCCAGAATAGTTAGACGAAAAAAGTTTTTCTTTCTTCCTTCAAATCAAAAAAATCTTTAAATCTAATCCTCTTTCTTTTTGGGGGGAGGTGGCGGTGGTGTTATGGGGACGAGCTTGTCGTGTTCGATAACAGCCTTGTTCCATACATCTGGAGTCGCTATCCTGCCAACTCTTCTGGTCTCTGCATCGTAGATACGGAAGTGGTTGTACTTGACCAATAGATCATCTCCCAGTTTCCACCAGGCGTTAACGACATTGTTGCCATTGTTGACACAATAATCGGTCAGGAACTGGATGGCTTCTGCTGGATCTTTCTCATGGAGCTCGAGAGCTGCTTTATCGATAATCGGCGTCCTTTTGATCGCCTTTCCCTCCCATTCCTCCTGGGCTTTTCTCACGTCTTCGATGGCGTAGGAATAGACCACCTGAGTATGGAAGTCCACATAATCCGATGCCCACCTAGCAGAATCTCGACTGAAGACGTAGTGGTCACCGACTTCGAAGGATTTTGGGATGTCTGTAATCCCGCAGTAGAGAGGCATGTAGCAGGCTGTATCCTGTGCTCCGAACGATAGCCACAAGATTCCTCCGATTGGGTTGGGCAGCCAACCTCTGCACTGAGTGATCGTTGTGTATTCGACGTTGTTGACACAAATGCAGCGGGGTCCGGTGTATCTTTGATCGTCGACCTGAAATCCCCTGAAATAGTTAGGATTGGCAAAAGGGCCTCCCTTGATGCCAACCGTAGGGTCGAATTTAGCTCCTTGATATTTATCTCTGGTGATTTTCATAACATCCTGGATAGAGAGTTTTTTGTCCGGTTTCACAGAGAAGGGGAGATCCATACCCTCTGTATCCGGACCAAGGTTTTGAGAAGGGGCAACGATATTGAAGAAACGCCAGAGACGCCCCCTTCTTCCCTGGGTGCTGTCTGCGCTGCCCGGGCTAGGGGAGTAGGCTCTCTTCCAGTTGAAAGGCTTTCCACTTTCGGGATCATAAAAGCCGTTTTCAATAGCATAAGAAACAGCATTCGAGGAACCCATGAAAAAGTCTTTATTTTCGAGGTTAATCTCTCCGATTCTTGATTCGTTCGGAGTCACACTGACGTGATCATCCGGGACTCGCTGAGCGCACCAGACTGCGCCAGGTTTTCCACTCTCAGGAGTCCAAAGAGGACCCACCGGCATGATCTCGAAAATCCAGACTTCGTTGGGATCGGACACAGCCAGCATCTCTCCGCCGTCATTGAATCCATAACCGTATGTCGTTCCCAAATCACCCATGATTTGGATAGCCTCTCTTGCGGTCTTGGCTCTTTCCATTGCCATCAATGTGAGCATGGTGATGTCGAATTTTGCTGCTGGAGTCGGGTTTCTCATCTTGCGCTGGCAGCCGATTGTCGATTCCCCTAGTGCCACTTGGTTTTCATTCATATACCCGAACATCCCATGGATGTAGGCATAGGTGTGAGCCACTTGAGGAATATCTAATCCCGTGTAATCGTCCTTGTATTTTTCCCATTTCAAGCCCTGTTCAGGAGGCCAGGTTTTGTATTGGTTGATGTGATAGATTTTACGCACATCTCCTTCCTTGTGGTCTGCGGCGGGCACAAACTTGAATGTCCAATCGCAGATGCCGCAGTCGCAGGTGTGTGTGCTCATCGTCGATCCATCGGATGAGGCATTCTTCCCAACCAGGATCGAAGTGCATCCTTCCAAGTATTCATCTAAGGCTAGACTGCACCGTTCGCACTGTGGTGTGTGAGCAACGAAGGCGCTCACCATTGCCAGAGCGATAAAAAGGATGAAAAAGAAAATGGATGCTCTTTTTAGATTCAAAATGCACCTCCTATAAATAAATTCAATTTGAAATAGAACGTATCACAGGCCTAATTTTGAGTCAATACAGGAGTCGATTATTCAGTTTTTTTCTTTTCTTTCCTTTCAGAGACGATCTTCTTGAATTTCTCGTAGAGACGAGTTTGAAAGCTGGTCATAGGGATGAGTTTTCCCTTTATGATGACTGTTTCTACCCGCGAGCGTCCTTGTATGGGACTGCCGCTCCAGATCACCACATTCGCGGTTTTCCCCACTTCCAAAGTACCGACTTCGTCCTCTATGCCGAGTATCCGGGCAGCGTTGATAGTCAATGCTTCCAAGGCCTTATCTTCGGGAAGGCCATGGGCTACAGAGATCGCTGCAGGCATGAAGATATCTCGCACGTTGCGATTACCGAGACCATAGCCGCCGGGATCAAAGGTGAATAGGATTCCCTTTTCTGCTAAAACCGCTGCCGTATGGTAATTCATGTCATGGGGCTCCCAACGGTTGGGAATGCCAGACGTCCCTGCCCATATAATCGGGATATTTTCTTTGGCTATGCGGTCTGCGTATTTGAGAATTCCTGAGCTTGCCCGGATAACTCCCTTGAGTTTATACTCTTTGATGAGCTCGAGGGCGTTGCGGATCGTGACTTCGCTCGAGGTAATAAAGATGACAGGGACCTTTCCTGTGACAACCGGAACCAGCGCCTCCATCTCCAGATTTCGTTGGAGAATACTCTCCTTGCCTTTCTCTTCGCTTTCCTCTTTCTTATCCTTGTCCTTTTCAACTTTCTTGTTTTGGTTTTCGGCATATTCTATGGCCTGGTCGAACTTAGACCGCAAATATGAGACAACTCCAGGCTGAGTGGAGGGATATTTATTCTGTTCTTTTGCTCCTATGTTGATGATCTGAGCCACATAGCGCTTGACCACCATTCCCTCTGCCAAGTCTCCCGCTAAATGAAGAACCACAGATTTGCCATTGATGACACTCCGGCTTCCGCTTACTGTGTGTACCGTGGTGACTCCACCCAAGCGGGTCACCTCGATACATTCATCTTCCGGGTTGATAGCATCGTAGGGATCCATATGAGGCGTAGAAATACCGATCTCATCCGTATCATCGCCCGCACGAGGATAACCGGTCACTCCTACTGCGGTCATCACTGCCACAAATCCGGGATAAACATATTTTCCGGATGCATCGATGATTTTTGCACCAGCAGGGACCTGGATATTCGAATCGATCTTGCTGATCCTTCCGTCCTCGATCAGGAGGTCTCCTTTCTGAAGAGACATCCCCTTTACAGGCACGATTGTAGCGTTTTTAATCAAAATTGCAGAATCAGCTGCAGTCCATACTATGCTTGTGAACAGGAAACAAACCAGAAGAACAAGATAAAAGATCTTTTTCATCGGCTTCCTCCTTTGGCAGTGACGCTTTCTTTGTTGTAATTAAAAAAGATTTCCCCCTCGATGATGGTCGTCAAACATTTGGCGGTCGTGTCCAGAGGGTGCTTGTTAAAAACTGCAATATCTCCGTCTTTCCCCACTTCTAAGCTTCCGATACGGTCAGCGAGCTCAAGGGATTCAGCAGCGTTAAGAGTGATCATTTTCAGCACTTCGTTTTCTGGAATATCGGTGTATTTTAAAACTTTGGCTGCTTCGCGGAACAGATAGCGGCCTATGACAGGACTATCGGAATTGATGACCATCTTTGTGCCTGCCTCATACATGATCTGCATTCCATAGGGACAGCCGTCATAGGCCTCCTCTTTGAACCCCCACGAGTCCACCCAACCTCCATAAAATACTTCTGCCTCTGCCATGACATCTGCGACCTTGTAACCATCGATACAGTGACTGATCTGAAGAAGATCGATATCGAATTCCTTGCAAAAGTTGATAATCCAGACGATTTCCTCTGCTCTATAGGTATGGCAGTCGATGCTGAGCTTTTTTTCCAGCACCATCTTCAGGGTTTCCATCCCCAGGTCTTTTTTAGGCGGAGTCAAATCTTTGTTTCCGGTCGATTTTTCCTTTTCGTATTTATCCCATTTTGCCTTATATTCCTGCGCCTCGATAAAAGCTTTCCTGGCTATGTAGGCATTTCCCATTCGAGTGGAGGGAGATCGCCCCTTGCTGCCGTAAAGGCGCTTCGGATTTTCGCCTAAAGCCATCTTTAGCTGCTGGCGCACTCCTCGGATGATCAATTCTTGTACAGGGCGGTCATATTTAAGTTTGATGGTGACGTTCACTCCGCCGATGACGTTTGCGCTTCCATGCATAGTCTTGACAGTGGTCACTCCTCCTGCCAAGGTTTTCCGGATGGAATCTGAACCCGGCTCCAGGGCTTCCCACATCCAAATCTGGGGAGTTACAGGGTCTGTAGCTTCATTTATATCTGTCAAAGCAATGTGTGAGTGGCTGTCAATGATCCCGGGCATAAGATATTTGCCGGATGCATCAATAACCTTGATCCCATTTGGGATCTTGATATCCTTCCCCACAGCAGTGATTTTTCCATCCCGGATGATGATGGTCCCGTTTTCGATGGTTCCGTTGGTTATGGTCAGGATCGTGCCGCCCTTAAGGGCAAGATCTTGGGTCCAGGCCAAGGCTGCCGCCACAGTCAATGCAGAAAATAAAACAAAAAAGCGTCTAATCATGTGGACCTCCTTTTTGAAGACGCTATTAGATGTCAAACGAAAAAGAAAGTCAATCAAAAGGTAATCTTTGTTTTGAAAAACAAGGAAGTGCGTCGTCAAGTCGAGTCAGGGTCGGGAAGAGGAATTCTAGCGTCGGCACAGATATTTTTCAATTCCTGAATCGACCAAGGAAGATGGTAAGAGTAAAAACTAGAATAGGGCTGCATAAGGAGGTCGATCGCCTTTCGAGTTTGTGTGTCGCACCAGTCAGGCATGGCTTTCTTGACATCCTCCAGGAGGATACAGCTCAGTTTCAGAGGAATAAGAGTCTTTAAGCGTGGAAAATCCAATTTGAGGGCGCTTAACTCTTCTTGGAGAATTTTCTCTTTTGCACGTCGGATTTTGCGCTCACCCACATCATGAAGGATCTGCATGTATTTTTCGAACAGCAGCCACTCATTGAGAAGGACAGATGTTTCTTGGGCGCTGAATGAATTCCAGAACTTCACAGGCTGTGGAAGACAGATAAACCTTCCCAGCATGAACATCCCGGCAGAATAGCCAGATCGCTTTTCCTTCATGCATTTTTCTAAAGCCGACTTAAAAAATCTGATTTTTCGATCCAGCGTCAAGAGATTGAAGACTGTATTCTGCTTAAGATGGTCTCCCATATCGCTCTGGAATACACCTTCAACATAAAGGTTGGAATTGTGATCAAACCAGCTGTTGACCAACTCTTTAGCCTTCTCTGTCTCTCCGCGGAATTCGAGGACTACCAGCCTTATGATTTCTGTAAGGCTGAGAATTTGGTTGAGTTTGAGGTTGCTGATGAGTTCATTATATTGTCTGTAGGCCCGTGCCATCTGGTCAAAAGCTTCCACCTCATCAATTTCGAGTTCGACCTGTTCGCCCCTCATGTAGCGGATAAGCCGAGCAGGCTTGAATCTTGCCGTGCCCTTATAAATACACCGATTCCGGCTTGAAATTGTTACCCAGTCTCCTTGGACGATTTCCTGACCATCTGTATTCTCTAACCTGTGCTCATCCATAATTTTCACTCCGTATTTCTCTAGATTGAGCAAGGCAGGCAGTCCATAACTCTGACAGATGGTGACGACATGGATAGCCGCTGAGGTCATGCTCGCGATCGCATCTACCTCTCCCATGATGATCGTATCACTGGGCTCGAAAGACTCCTTGCACAAACAGACTTTTCCTCCCGCCTTTTTGTGTTTTAATGCTGCTTCTGCGGAAAAGTACATTTGGGCCAAGACCGCAGAGCGAGGGAGAACTGAAGCCGCGGAACTGAACATGGATAAATTTTTAAACGACTCTGGGTCTATGGCGTCCGATTCTATCTGCTTGATGTGATAGGGCCTTATCAATTCAGAGACGCGTTTTTGGTCGATTTTCCGTCGCTGGTAAAGGTCCATTACGGAGATGAATGCGGACCGCCCTGTCATCTCAGAAGGATTCAACTGCAGCAGATTGAAAAACTCCTGGCGCGGGGTCATATCGGTTCCAAACTCCAGCGTGACAGGAGACTGAAAGAGTGCTTCCAGGTGACTTAATGCCGGGAGGAAACGGTAAACCGCAGGAAAGTCCTTTTTGATCTCCTCGATATCCCTGAAATTTGTTTTTTCTGTCTCAACAGATCCTGCCATTATAGCTTCTCCGAAGATGTTTTTTGCGCTTTCTATCTGCATCCCGATGCCGGTTCTTGGATGACGGCTATACATGACACCAACACGGGAATTTTCACTTCTCACGGTACAGATCATTCGCTGCAAGATAATGGAGGGAAAATGATGCTTGCCTTTGGAAAAAGTCAGCATCAGGTCCAGGTTGTTTTTATAATATTTATAGGACTGATCAACTAGAAAAGCCGTTTGTGAATATGGATCGACTGCCAGATCCGGATCGACACGGCGCAGTTGATCCAAAGTCTTCTCCAGGATATCTTCGAGCTCTTCGTCTTTAAAATGGGAAGTGGGGAACAAGTCTTTGTAATCCGATGTATGTTTGGCATACAGAAGATTCCGAAAATTATTCAAGGCCATCTTGTAAGCGGGCACTTTCCCATAATGATGTATCAAAGCAGGAAGGGTCTCCTCAGTGACACCCACATTCAAATATGTGGGCATAACGCCAGGCATATAGCAGGGCATTGCACAGCGCAGCGCAAGAATCAAGGGATTATCTGCTGAACCGAGTTTCAAAGCTGTCAGACTTTCGAGTTGCGAGATCGCTTCTCCGATTCGCTGTTTCATTTGCATTTTTTTCAGATGGTAAACACTCGAGGTAAGAATGGAAAAATCTGGAACAGGATAACCTCTAGAGCTCAACTCGAGAAGTGTGGAGCCCTTATCACTGACCGATTCAATCGTATATTTTTCCTCACATGTGCAGGGGACGACATAATCACTCCCTTTCCGAGGGATGACAGCAAAATATGCTGCACGCTCCAGGACATAACCGTGGATGAGTGAATCGATTTTCTGTAATGCCTCTTGATCGTTCTGGAAAGACCGCTGCAATAGTTCGAAATAGGCATGGGCAGAACGTAAGTCGTTCTGGCAGAGAAAAGGAATATCAATATCTCGGATTTCCTGTTCGCCTTTCAAGTGTCCGCTGTCATCGTAAATCTCAACAACAGGGGACAGGGCACCTTCTAATGAATCCTCCACTCGACCCTGCAGATGATGTCTCATCTTTGCTAGAATGGTTCGTTTATGTGGATAGTTGCCTCTTACAATCAGGTGATAGGTAGGAAGGAACGACTCAGACATGCTTCCTCTCTCTCGAGACTTCAAGCCGGAGAAAAAATGTATGGAATTGTTCGTCTATCACTGGAAGCGTGCTGCAGTAATGAGCAGCTTTCATCCTGTGATAAACTTATCACAATAGAAATCCGAAGATCAACGTGCTTTGGGTAAAAATTCCTGATCAGCATGTTTAGCCGCTGTTGAAACTGATACGAAAACTGAGATGCTGACTCAAAAAGGGATTAATTTTCTCATTTTTATTATAATTGTCAGCATAAAAGAATAGTTCTCTTCCATTAAAATTATTTCCACACAAAATGGAAAAGAGCTAGAAGAACCGATATCCGAGGAAAAATGAAAAAGGAAAGAGTCAGAGTCTTAAAAAAAGCGCGTGAGGATTCGGGCCCAGTTGTCTATTGGATGAGCCGTGATCAGCGGGTGACTGATAACTGGGCGCTGCTTTTTTCTCAGCAATTGGCGCTGCAGAAAAAGGCTCCTTTAGTTGCTGTGTTTTGCTTGGTACCCCAATTTCTTGGTGCCACAATCAGACAATATAGATTCATGCTCAAAGGTCTACAGGAAGTAGAAAAGAATTTGCGAGCAAAGAACATACCTTTTATCTTGCTTCAAGGTTCACCCGAACAGGAGATTCCAAAGTTAATAAGCCGGAAGCGAATCAGTGCTCTGGTTACGGATTTTGATCCTCTGCGGGTGAAAAAAGGCTGGAAGAACAGCGTGATCAAACAGATTTCTGTCCCAGCCTATGAAGTGGATGCCCACAATATCATCCCTTGCTGGGTGGCATCCCCAAAACAAGAATTTGCAGCTTACACTTTTCGTCCCAAAGTGAAGCGCCAATTATCTGCTTTTTTGGATAAAATCCCTTCTGTAAGAAAACATCCTTTTTCCTCAGCAGAGAAGAACCAAGAAATCAATTGGAAAATTGTAGAGGGAAATATTAAGGTCGATCGATCGGTCCATGAGGTTGATTGGATTAAACCAGGCCAAAAAGCTGCCCATCAAATGCTGGAGCGGTTTATCGAGTATAAGCTCTCCACATATGAACAGGCGAGGAACAATCCCGATAAGGATGGTCAATCCCACCTCTCTCCATACCTTCATTTCGGCCAAATTTCTGCCCAAAGGATTGCCCTTGAAGTTCAAAAGGTGAAAAGCTCCGGCAAAAAACGAGAAGCTTATTTGGAAGAGCTCATCGTGAGACGAGAACTTGCAGATAATTTTTGTTTTTATAATGAGAACTATGACGATTTTCAAGGCTTTCCCGATTGGGCAAAGAAAAACCTCGGCGAGCACAGAAAAGACAAAAGAGAATATCTTTACTCCCTTGAGAAATTGGAGACGGCTCAAACACACGATGAATTATGGAATGCAGCTCAGACGGAAATGATCAAGACAGGCAAGATGCATGGGTATATGAGAATGTACTGGGCCAAGAAGATACTGGAATGGACTGAAAGCCCAGAAGAGGCGATGAAAGCGGCCATCTATTTGAATGATAAATATGAGCTGGATGGAAGGGATCCGAATGGATACACGGGCATCGCCTGGTCCATAGGGGGAGTTCATGATCGTGCCTGGTTTCCCAGACCCATTTTTGGAAAAATCCGATATATGTCTTTCAGAGGAGCTCAATCAAAGTTTGACATCAACGCTTATATCTCTAAAGTGAACAAACTCTGATTGTTCTCTTCCATTTTTTGTGGGTAAGCTATAATGAAAAAAGCCATCAGGTATGATCGCAGCGCCATTGAGGATCTAGCCTTCACGAATCGTTCTTCGAGGGAATCCGACAAAGTCGGACGGCGAGGATGTATTGAGCACGTCTTTACCAAAGGATCAGAGATCCGGACAAGCACGGGAACAGAGGATAGAGTTTCAGCAGTAAGAAGTTGACATGCGCAGTTCCGTAGCCGCCGAGAAGGGCGGTGAGGGAATGGCGTTAAAGATCCTCATTAGAGCGGAGGGCATGCCTGATGGCAAAATTAATGTTGAAAGTCAAGCCCACAGAAAATGGAAGGGAGCCGCCCTGATAAAACAGTTCGCCTTATTTCTTCTTGGGAAACCAGGGGATGAAAGGGCTTGTTCTTTTTGCATAGTCTTCGAAATCTTTATTGCCGGCGTATTTTTTTTCCAGCATCGTAACTCCAGAGACTCTGAGAAGCAAGAAGGTGATAAGTAGAGGGCTTATGATAGCTGTCCAGCCGTTTCTCACAGAAAGCGCAATCAAAAAAAATCCCCACCAGATCAGGGTTTCTCCGAAATAATTCGGATGCCGTGTGTATTTCCACAATCCCTGGGTGATGATTTTCCCCTTGTTTTCCGGACGCCGTTTAAATTTAAGGAGTTGATAATCGCCTGTCGCTTCAAAGAAAAATCCGATAAGCCAAAGCAAGACCCCGATGATATCAAGTACTTTTATCCCTCCTGTGGATGAATGATTTATGAGGATAATTGGATAGGCAATAACCAGTAATATGAAACCCTGTAGCATGAATATCTGAAAAAGGCTTCGAAGGAAAAACCATTTTCCCCAGTCCCTTCTCCATTGCGCATATCGGAAATCTTCGCCCCTTCCTCTTTTTCTCACTGTGATATGAAGGGCCAACCTGGTTCCCCATAGAACGACGAGTACACACACGAGAATTTGGGGAAACATGAAATTCTGATTTATAAAAAGAGTGAGAACTGAAACAAGGATGAATCCCGGACCCCATGCACTATCCACGATAGAATTGTCTTTTTTTATCTGGGCAATCGTAAAGACTATTATCATGTACAGGAATATGGCTAAGGCTGAATACAGAATGAAGTTTATCATCCATCCACCTCCGATTATTTCAACATCAGCGCAATGCCCACTGCTCCGATTCCATTGTGAACGCCAATCACCGGAGAAATATCAATGATGTACGCAGCTTTTTTTTGAAGTCTTTTTTCTAATTCTGCTGCATACATCTGGGCTCTCTTTAGGTTCTGGGCATGGACGATAGAAAAGTTCCATATCTCACCCTTATGGCTGAAATCTTCAGCCAAACGGAGGATTTTCCTCATGTTGCCTCTACGGCTGAAGGATTTTCCGGATGCTGTTGCCTTTCCTTCGTCGTCGAGAGAGATGATCGGCTTGAGATTCAAAAGCTTAGCCAATAACCCTTTCAGCGGGCTGACCCTGCCGCCACGGACCATGTATTCGAGGGTTTGGATATCGACGAAAATTTTTGTTTTTGCAATCCAGTCTTCGGCCAGCTCTACAATGTCTTGATGCTTTTTTCCATTCCTTATCGCTTCGGCTGTCCGCAAAACGATGAGTCCTAAAGAAGCCGATAGTTGACGGGAGTCGATAAGGCTGGCTTTTTTTTCTTTAATGACTGATGCAGCTTCTTTGCTTAATTTAAAGGCGCCGCTCAATTTATCTGATATATGAACGATGATAATCGATTCATAATGGCTCGCCAGAAAAGAAAAAAGACTTTGGACGGTCTTTGGAGAGGATTGCGAGCTCTTGGGAAATTCCTTGTGAGTTTTGAGAAGAGTATAAAATTGTTCAGGGGTGATCGTAATCTTATCCAGAAAGAGGCTCTCTCCGAAGCTAATAGAGAAAGGAATAACATGTATTTGGAAGTCATCGATAACACTTTGGGGAAGGTCACAGGAGGAGTCTGTAACTAAAGCGATTTTTGATTTTCTTTTGAAGCTTACTTCATGCTGTTTCAACATGTCGTCGGCCTTTATTTGCGTGATCGAACCATAGTCTTTCAACTTAAAAAAGAGATCAGCAGGATGATCTGTGTGAATATGGATTCGGGCCTTTTCTTGAGATCCTGCCACGATAGCGGAATTACCAAATGGCTGTATCTCTTCCCGAATTCTATCCAAATCCATGTCATCACCTGTCATGAGGGCTTCGGAACAATATCTGTACCCAACGGATTCTTTCGGTGAGTGCACGGGAAAATCTGATTCTTCCCAGCTAATTTTGGGTTTGGTGATGCTTTTCAATCGGCCCTTTCCGATGAAATTGGTGATACCTTCCAGAAAGTCTACGAATCCCTTGGCTCCTGCATCGACGACTCCAGCCTTTGCCAATACAGCGAGTTTGAGAGGTGTTTCCCGCAATGATTTTTGTGCGACTCGAAGAGAATCGGAAAGAAGCTCTGCGAAGTCACTTTTTTTCATCCGTTGGAGATAAACTTCATCAGCCCAGTCTTTCATGACTGTGATCATGGTTCCTTCTACTGGTGAGACGATAGATTTATAAGCGTAGTGAATAGCCTTTTTTACCGCTTCACCGAATGCCTGGGTAGAAATTTTTTTCCTGTCTTTAATCTCTTCATTGATCCCGTACAGAAACTGAGCAAATATCAGCCCAGAATTTCCTCGAGCTCCGGAAAGAGCAGCATCTGCGATTGAGCGTAAAGTTGTGCTGAAGGGCCGTGCAAGCACGGCTCCTTCTGCAATCGACCGCATGGTCGATGCCAGATTGGTACCTGTGTCAGAATCAGGGACAGGAAAGACATTGATCTTATTCAAATAATTTTGGTCTTCTATGACTGAATTCCCGCCGACGAGAACAGCGTAGTATAATCTGTATCCGTCTAGGTATTTTATTCTCATCCTTTGATCCTCAGGAGGAAAAAATTAAATTTGTTCTATAAATTATAGAGGATTCTTTCTAAAAAATCTCTTTTTTACAGACTTTTATTAGCCGTATTTATTCTGTCTGTTTTCTGCAAATCCGGGCAACCCAGCCACCTCCTGGGGCCATCTTGATCTTGAGGGTGTCCTGACGGGTGACCTGTGCGACAAGCTTTTTGTAATCATTCCCCAGGCGATCGGCATTTATACCATCCTTAATAATTTCCGCCTCGTGATTGCCGTCCTCCAAGAAATCGAGATCGAGGCTCAACTCACGTGGGCTCCAATCCGTCATGGCAGCCAAGTACCAGATAGAACCGTATCTTCTGGCGATCACGATGTAGTCTCCAACACGAGCTTCAAGGACTCGAGTTTCATCCCAAACGCAGGGTACCTTGGAGAGATACTCAAGACACTCCTTTTCTTTGAGATAATTGGTGGGACTGTCAGCCAGCATTTGCAAAGGGCTCTCATAGACAACGTACATTGCCAGTTGATGACAGCGTGTGCCCATGCTCATAGGACGAGCGAAAACAGCTCGAAAATTCAATTTCTGGGCATTGATCATTGCTCCTGGAGTATAATCCATTGGTCCTGCAAGCATGCGTATAAAGGGGATGGTCAAATCGTGCTCAGGAGTGACATTCTCCGACCATTTGTTGTGTTCGAGCCCCAGCACCCCTTCCCTGGTCAGCACGTTGGGATATGCCCTCCTGAGTCCTGTCGGTTTATAGGCTCCGTGGAAATCGACAATCAGATGTCTCAGAGCTGCTTCTTTGGCGATTTTGTGGTAGTAATTCACCATCCACTGATCGTCCCTCTGCATGAAATCCACCTTGATTCCCTTGATCCCCCATTGTTCGAACTGATCCAACGCTTCCTTGAGCTGATCCTCTAATGTTTTCCAAACCACCCAAAGGATGACGCCGACATCTTGTTCATCTGCATATTGTACGATTTCCTGTATATCTATTTCTGGATTGATGTTTAATAGATTGCCTAGAACATACCAGCCTTCATCCAAGATGACATACTCGATCCTGTGCTCTGAAGCGAAGTCAATGTAGTATTTGTATGTTTCGGTGTTGATTCCGGCTCGGAAGTCAACGCCGTAAACATTGTTGGCATTCCACCAGTCCCAGGCTACTTTACCTGGCTTGATCCAGGACGTGTCCTCGAGCTGAAGCGGCTTCGCCAGTTTAAAGATCATTTCGCTTTGGATCAAATCTTTGTCCTCACCAGCAATTACAAGCACTCTCCATGGGAAAGTCCGTTGTCCATGAGTCTTTGCGATATGATTGGCCCTTTGGACGATTCTCACGTCACGGTCGCGTGTTTGTCTCTCCTTTAAAGCGGCTGCCGGGAATATCCCCTTAAGGACCGGGCCATCGCTGCCCTGTAAATATAAACCCGCATAATCTTCCAGGTCGGCTTCAGTAATAGCAACCTTGGGACCGTCCCGGATGTCGACAAGGGCGGGTGTGGAACACATCTCATATTCGGAAATTTGGCTCAGGGGAAGATATTTATAGATTCTTTCCTGATGAGTAAAAAAGCTCTCTTCCTGGGGAAAGTAGACATGGTGGTCATCGTCAAAATGGAAGACAACCTCTTCTGAAAGAATATCGATATCCTGCTTAAATGTGGTTTGAAATCTGTAAGCCAGCCCATCATCATACACACGAAAGATCAAGCTATAATTTCCAGTAAATTTGAGAATTGTCTGGTTAAAGCTATCAGTGATGGTTGCATTTTTGACACGAACCGCAGGATGGATTTGCTTGCTTTCTGACTTTCGGTTGACATCCTCGATAACAGGATTATGTCCCAGAATACCCTGATCTCTGAGCGTCATAGAAATCGGAGAAGGTTTAAGAATCTTTCTCGACTTGTAAAAAACAGAATAGTTAATTTTTTCCCCTATTTCGATTTTGAGTTTAATGTTTTGATCGGGAGAAAGGACCTCATGGCTATCGCCTGAGAATCCCACATTTGCAAAAAGGGCGAAAAAACAGATACAGATGACCCCAATTTGTCTTCGCATATTCTTCCATCTCCTTCATGTGACTGTTCTGTTGTTCATTTGATCGGGGGAACGACGATACCCTCGATATTTTTCTCCTTGAGCAGGTTGTTGAAGGCAGGCAAATCTTTCTCAAGCAGCTTTTCGAGCCGAAGTTTCTGCTCCATCACGCGTTCTTTGAGCAAAGTATGGACTTCTTTTTGTTGCTGGCTGGGGGCAAAATCCACACTATTAGCCACATCACCGGCCAACACAGACAGTTTACAGTAGAGTTTCTGTGGATAGCGAAAAGATTTTGTGTCTCCTTCAGCAATAATCATCTGGAAAAGTTCATCTTCGATCGACCTGAGCTTCTTGTTGAATTCGTCTATGGTTTTTATCAAATCATCCGATCCGCCTCCGATCATCAGCACATCTACCAGGTCATAACACTGCTTTCTCATCCATTCGATCTGGCTGATCATGTCAGATACTGCGTTGAGATCTTCTCGGATATCCAGCAGCATCTGAACCTGTTCTTGGATGTCCTCCAGCGATCCCTCTGACCGGGGATCTTTTTTGACCTTGAGCTTCTGGCTGAATTCCTTACCATCGGCACTCAGTTTGATGTTATAGGTGCCGGGTGCAACCAGAAATCCACGGAAACCCCCCGAAGTTCCCCAGCTCAAGAGAGGATACCAGCTTTCCTGGATCCAGGATGCTGCGAACCTTTTCTCCTCGACAACATGAGGATTGCCCGGCGGTTTAGTTCTGAGTTTGGTCGGCCTGGCTCCAGAGTAGCGCAGGTTCCACACAATGCGGTTAATTCCTTTATGTTTGGTCCCCTTCAGAGTACGAACATGATTTCCTTGCTCATCGAGAATAGTGATGGTCAACGGGCTCTTGGACGTTTCTTTGAGGTAATAATCGATGTGTGCTTGGGGAGAAACTCTGGGGCCTCCGGTGATGCTGTGCAGACGGTAGGCATGACGGGGCTTAAAGAGATGGATATCGGATTTCAAGATATCACCAGTGAGCTGTTGTAAAGGACTGATATCATCCATGATCCAGAAGCCACGGCCGTAAGTTCCGACAACGAGGTCGTTAAAATCTTCCTGAACGACCATGTGGTGAACCGGTGCGTGCGGAAGGTTGTTCTGGAGCGGCAGCCATTTTTCTCCATCATCGAACGACACATAAATGGCATTCTCGGTACCCAAATAAAGCAGGCCTTTGCGTACAGGATCCTCGTGAATCCAGTGGCAGTAGCTGAATACACTTTGAGGAATTGTTGAACTCAGGGACTTCCAAGTTTGCCCGTAGTCTGTGGTCTTGTAGACAAAGGGATCCCGGTTGTTCATCTGGTGGAAATCGATCGTGATGTAAGCGCTTCCTGCTTCATACCTTGAAGGCTCGATGTTGCTGACCGTGCCCCACGGAGGCAGGTTGGGTATGTTTGCGGTGACATTGACCCAGGATTCACCACCATCCTTTGTGACATGTACGAGGCCATCGTTGGTTCCAGCCCAGATACATCCTTCCTCCAAAGGAGATTCGGCGATCGCGAATACGACGCATCCATATTCCACCGCAAGATTGTCTCGAGTCAGACCTCCCGATGGACCCATTCTGCTCGTATCTTTTGTACTCAAATCAGGGCTGATGATAGACCAAGTGCGGCCTTTATCCATGGTCATGTGTACGTACTGGCTTCCCACATAGACCTTATTATGATTGTGGGGAGATATGTGGATGGGGAAAGTCCAGTTGAAGCGGTATTTGACTGCAGAAGCATGGGAGCCATAGATGGATTCTGGCCAAACATGGACAGTTGTCGTGTGTCCCGTTTTATAGTCTGTCCTTTCCAGCTGTGCGTTATAGCTTCCTCCCCAAACAATATCGGGATTGGCCGGATCGGGAATGATGAACCCGCATTCTCCTCCAGCCGTGGATTCCCAGAGAGAGCGGGTGAGGTCCCATCCTCCGAAAAAGGAGCCTGTGCTCGGTCCTCTGTAGGCAGGCCCATCCTGTTTGCCTCCATATACGTAGTAGGGGATGCGGTTATCAACGAATACATGATACATCTGTGCGATAGGCAGGTTTATCCTTTGCCAGGTCTTTCCACGGTTAAGGGTGATGATGACACCGCCATCATCACTGATCATCATTCGGTCAGGGATCTTTGGATCTGCCCACATATCGTGGCAGTCGCCGCTCCAGGGTACAGTTTCTGATGTGTACCCTCCATCGAACGTCCGACTTTGACTGTTAGCTGCAAAGTAGACCTCATTTTCATCCGCGGGATTGACCATGACGCGTGAAGCATAATGCGGTCTCTCGTTCAGGAGCCGGTTGTAGCTCACCAACGTCCAGTCATCTCCGCCATTGCTTGATCGCCAAAGAACTCCACGATTCGGGTGACCCGTTTCCATCAGCGCATAGACCACTTGAGGATTACTCGGAGCTATTGCAATGCCAACCTTTCCTATAGGGGGATCGGGAAGGCCGTGGCCCGACAGACGTTTCCACGTGTCGCCGCCGTCTGTGGATTTCCATATACCGCCGTTTGGCCCACCGCTAAACCTTCCCCAGGTGTGGATGACCAGAGGCCACATCCCTGCAAAAAGGACCCTCGGATTGCTCGGATCCATCGCGATTTCGAAACATCCGGTATTTTCATCAGCAAACAAAACCTGTTCCCAGCTTCTGCCCCCATCTTTTGTGCGATAAACCCCTCGCTCTTTCTGAGGGCCATAGCAGTGTCCCATGGCAGCCACAAAAACAGTGTCAGGATCATAAGGATCGATCGCCACACGACCGATCCTTCCGGTTTTTTTGAGTCCCATATGCTTCCAGGTTTTCCCTGCGTCTGTGGACTTGTAGACACCATTTCCAATCGATATATTGCTACGGACAAAGGCTTCTCCAGTCCCTGTCCAAACGACACAGGGATCAGACGGGGCGATGGCAAGGGCACCGACAGATTGCGCGGGCTGATCATCGAAGATCGGCTCCCAATTCGTGCCTCCATCCGTAGATTTCCAGATTCCTCCCGAAGAAGCGCCGATGTAAGACACCAGCGGATCGCCCGGGACGCCGACAACCGCAGATGTGCGGTTTCCAGGTGGGCCGATGTGTCGATAGCGGAGCACGCTGTAGATCTCGGGCCCAATCTCTTGGGCATATCCCTGGAAAACTTCGATGGAGAGCAAAAGGAAGAGCATAACTAAAGCCCACAGTCCAATCCTCGACCTCAACGAAATTATGGTGTGATTCATGGTATCCCTCCTTTGATCCATTTAGGACCTCTCATTTTGAGATGTATCAATGAATATCCCAAATCCAGCTTGATACGGATATGTCCATTTTATCGGCATCAGAGAGTTTTTCAAGGTTTTTTTGGAATGTTAGCACGATTATTTCCTTGGTCTTTAAGTATGGGACAAAGATGAATGCTCTACTGATGTACGATTTCCCGGATTGACAGGGAAAAAGCTCCATGAGAAAATGAGCTGACTTTGTGAGAAGAGGAGAGTTCGGATGAGCATGCTCCGATTATTTAGAAAGGCTCTAGGCATGTATAAGAGGGGAATCGTTTTAATCCTAATTCTTTTAATTCCGTGTTCATGCGTAGAAAAAAGAAAAAGCATGATTCAAGATATAAATCCTACAACCCTAATGTGGTACACCCATCCTGCGGATAAGTGGGAGAATGCGCTTCCAATCGGAAACGGCAGACTGGGAGCCATGGTTTTTGGCGAGACTGGGGAAGAAAGAATTCAATTTAACGAAGAGACCTATTGGTCAGGTGGACCGTATTCCCAGACCGTTGAAGGAGGGTATAAGACTCTTTCTGAAATACAACAGCTCATTTTTGAGGGCAAATATCTCCAGGCTCATAAGCTCTTTGGCCGTCACTTGATGGGCTATCCTGTGGAGCAGCAGAAATATCAATCAATGGGCGATCTCATCCTTAAATTTTCCGAAGCTGGAGTGGTTACAGATTATGTGCATCGATTGGACCTAGATCAAGCCATCGTAACCACAAGTTATGAACAGGATGGAATAAAATTCAAAAGAGAAGTATTTGTGACTCCTGTCGATCAGGTTATCGCTGTTAGGATAACCACCGATCAATCAGGAAGCTTGTCCTTCACGGCGAACTTAAGAGGATGTCGTAACAGTGCCCATTCCAATTATGCGACAGACTATTTTCAGATGGATGGGTATGGTGATAACGGCCTGATCCTTCGGGGAAAGTCAGCAGATTATCTGGGCGTTGAAGGACAAATCCGCTTTCAAGCCAGAGTGGAAGCTGTACTTGAAGGTGGGCTAATTGAGATCGAAGATACTGATCTGATTATCAAGGGGGCTGATGCTGTGACTTTTTACATTGCTGCTGCTACTAATTTCGTCAACTTTAAAGATGTCAGCGCAGATCCTCACAAAAAAAATCAAAGTGTTCTTGATGCACTCGATGGTAAATCATATGAGGATATCAAGGATGCACATGTTAGAGAACACCAAAAATTGTTCAGAAGAGTAGCCCTGGATTTGGGATCAACATCCTATTCTTTTCTTCCCACGGATGAAAGATTGAAGAAATTCAATGGCCAAAATGACCCGAATCTGGCTGCTCTGTGTTTTCAGTTTGGTCGTTATATGCTGATTTCATCCTCCCGACCTGAAACCCAGCCGGCAAATCTTCAGGGCATCTGGAACCAATACATGAATCCTTCCTGGGATTCTAAGTACACCACCAATATCAATACAGAGATGAACTACTGGCCCGCAGAAGTAGGAAATCTGAGCGAGTGTGCAGAGCCTTTATTCACTATGATTCATGAGCTAACCGAACAGGGCGGAGAAGTGGCTCGGGAACACTATGGTTGTCGCGGCTGGGTTTTCCATCAAAATACAGATATTTGGAGGGTAGCAGCTCCGATGGATGGTCCGGATTGGGGCGCATTCACAACAGGAGGAGCTTGGCTGTGCACTCATCTTTGGGAGCATTACCTTTTTACAGGGGATAAAGAGTTTCTAGCAGCTGCCTATCCTGTGATAGTAGGTTGTGTGGAATTTTTCCTCGATTTCCTTGTGGAGCACCCAAAGTATGGATGGTTGGTGACCAATCCTTCGACCTCACCTGAGAATTTTCCTGACTGGCCCGGTAATGTAACATTTTATGACGAGGTGTGTGCCTGGATGAGTCCAGGCACCACGATATGTACAGGTTCATCCATCGATATGCAGTTGCTCAGAGATTTGTTTGGTTATATGGCCCAAGCCTCTGACATCTTGGATGTTGATCATGAAATGAGAAACAATATCCTCGAAACCAGAGAAAAGCTGGCACCTATGCAGATAGGGAGGAGAGGAGATCTGCAAGAATGGCTGGAAGACTGGGATCAAAAGGAAGAGAGCCATCGCCATATTTCCCATTTGTACGGGCTTTTTCCAGGAAATCAGATCTCTGCTCTTCAAACGCCCGAGATGGCTGAAGGAGCAAAAAAGGTCCTGGAACAGAGAGGTTTGGCCGGAAATGGATGGGCTTCTGCCTGGAAAATGGCCTGTTGGGCCCGGTTGTATGATGGACAAAAGGCAATGGATAATTTCAGCTACTACATTCAGAATTATTGCTTTGATAATCTGTTTGCCATTTGTTCTCGGGCGCTTCAGGTCGATGGTCTTTTTGGTGTTACGGCGGCTGTAGCGGAAATGTTACTGCAATCTCATGAAGATAAGCTCTGTTTTTTACCTGCATTGCCCCAATCTTGGGTGGATGGAGAAGTGAAGGGACTTAAAGCAAGAGGGGGATTCGAGGGCCAAGATTTTATCAACATTGGGAAATCCCTGTCACGTTCGGTTTTCGGATCTTGTAGATGTCTATGAAGATGGCTCTAAGATCGTTACAAAGGCACTCACTGATAAGGTTTTCTCCTTTCAGACTAAAAGAGGCGGAATTTACGAAATAAAGGCCAAGTCCAAGCATTAGATCAGCAGTCAGGCCAGGTGAATCATAAGTTCGGCTGATGATTGTTTAGTCTGGATTAGATGTAAAAAATATTTTATTGCAATAAACTGAAAAAAATTTATAATCTTTCTGTGATTCGGGACGGACAATCTTCCCATTCTTTGGGTATTCAAAGATGATTGTCTCAGCAGCCAAAAAACATAAGGAGGGAAAGTCATGAGAAATGAGGTCATCGAAAAAATTGCGGCTCTGGCCACTGCTGCCTTCGGGTTGGTTGCAGCCTTGGCCTGGAATGGTGCTATCCAAGCCATCTTCAAGAAAGTTTTCGGTTCGGCCGAAGGGATCGGACCTATGTTGGTCTATGCTATAGTGATCACCATCATTGCTGTCATTGTGACCCTATGGATTGGAAAAGCTTCAGAAAAAGCAAAATCCAAAGAATAAGGAATAATCCAACAGGTCTGATTGTTTCCAAATCTTAAGCAGGAGGGCGAGAAATGCACGATTTTGAAAAATTGGGAGTATTCTATCTTGGACGCATGTTCGATATTGAAAGAGGACAGGCTTTGGACGATCTGTTGTTGTATGATTCCAAAGATCTCACAACCCATGCTGTCTGTGTGGGAATGACAGGGTCTGGAAAGACCGGATTAGGCATATCTCTTTTGGAAGAGGCAGCTATAGATGGTATCCCTGCAATTGTGATCGATCCAAAAGGGGATATGGGGAATCTTCTCCTGACATTTCCGGATTTACAAGCCTCCGATTTTTTACCTTGGGTGGATCCCGATGCAGCGGCCCGGAAAGGATTAACGATTGAAGAATTTGCCAGAAAAACAGCCGGCACCTGGCGCAAGGGCCTTGCTGAATGGGGGCAGGATGCTTCCCGGATTCAGAAATATCGAGAGTCCGTCGATATATCGTTATACACCCCTGGAAGCACAGCAGGCCTCCCTATCACCATCCTTCGGTCCTTCGCTGCTCCTGCTTCAGGTATAGTTGAGGATGCAGAAGAACTGAGAGAGAGAATTGTTACCTCTGTATCAGGATTGCTCGCCTTGGTAGGACTTGCTGCTGATCCCATTCGAAACAGAGAGCACATTCTTTTATCAAATATCCTGCACCAAGCTTGGGATGAAGGAAGGGATCTCGATATCAAAAACATGATTCGTGAAATTCAGACTCCTCCCTTTGACAGGGTGGGAATCTTCGACCTTGAATCCTTCTTTCCGGCTAATGAACGGTTGGATCTCGCCATGCAGCTCAATAATCTGCTTGCCTCTCCTAGTTTTGCCAACTGGATGGAAGGCATTCCTTTGGATATCGGAAACCTGCTCTACACGAAGGAAGGAAAACCTCGTATATCCATTCTCTCCATGGCTCATCTCAATGACAGTGAACGCATGTCTTTTGTGACTTTACTGTTGAATGAAATCATCTCTTGGATGAGGTTACAGCCCGGAACAACATCCCTTCGTGCTCTTCTGTATATGGATGAAATTTACGGTTACTTTCCTCCAACTGCCATGCCACCTTCGAAAGTGCCTATGCTGACCTTATTAAAACAAGCGCGAGCCTACGGATTAGGAGTTGTCCTTGCAACGCAGAATCCGGTCGATTTGGACTATAAAGGACTGGCAAACGCGGGGACATGGTTTATCGGTCGACTTCAAACAGAGCGAGATAAATTAAGGGTTTTAGAGGGATTAGAAGGTGCTTCTCAATCTGCGGGATTTGTATTCAATAGGGGGGAGATGGATAAGATGTTGTCTGCTCTCGGTCACCGCGTGTTCCTGATGCATAATGTCCATGAAAACCACCCCACACTGTTTCAAACAAGATGGGCTCTTTCTTATCTCCGTGGTCCTCTCACGCGAAAACAGATAAAAATCTTGATGGATCCGCGAAGAGAAGAAATTTCCAAACAGAATGTTGAAATCCCGTCTCAACCTTTGATGGCACAGCCGCGTATGCCCAGCGAAATCAGAGATGATGTGGTTGAACAACCTAGGATCCCTTCTCAAATCAGCCAATTTTACCTGCCGGTGGAAGTCATTTTAAGCGAGAGCGATAGATTGGTTTACAGGCCCTCTCTTCTCGGCACATCAAGACTGCATTTCGCATCCGTACGGGCTAAGATCGATCGCTGGCAGTCGATAAGCCTTATGGCTCCCCTTACAGGGACCGATGTAACAGTTCCTTGGGAGCAGGCTAAGATATTTACAGGCGAAACACCCTTTCTTGAGAAGCAACATCACGCCAATGCAAAATTCTCAGCCCTGCCTCCTGCAGCCACTCTAGCATCGAGCTACAAAAATTGGGAAAAGAACCTGAAGAGTTTTCTCTACCAAAATCAGACATTGCGTCTCTGGGAATGCCGCAATTTCAAGGAATTTTCACAAGTGGGGGAAAGTGAGGGAGATTTCAGGGGGAGATTGGCCCATCTTGCGCATGAGAATAGGGATCTCGAGGTGGAAAAACTTCGAAAACGTTATGCACCTAAGCTTGAGAGAATGCAAGAACGTCTGAGAAAAGCCCAAGTTCGTGTCGAACGAGAAAAAGCGCAATATGGTCACCAGAAAGTTCAGACAGCTGTCTCGGTTGGTGCCACTCTGATAGGCGCAATCTTCGGACGTAAAACGATGAGTACCGGGACCATAGGGAGAGCGACAACCAGCATGAGGGGAGTGGGCCGTGCAGCCAGAGAAAAGCAGGATATAGCCAGGGCCCAGCGTGAGGTTTTAGTGATTCAAGAAAAACTGGCTGTTTTAGAGGAGGAATTCCAGGCAGAAATTGCTGATTTGAAAGAGGAGCTTCTTCCTGAGGATCTCGAGCTTATGGAAATCCCTATCAGACCGAATAAGACCGATATTTTTGTTACCCAACTTGCATTGGTCTGGATCCCTTGGAAGGTGAGTCAGGACGGGTTTGCTGAGCCAGCATTCGTATTAGATTAGGCTTTTTTCCACTCCTTTTTGAGTGCGCCGAAGATCTTGAATTACGCAGGAGCTCCATAGGCTGCTCCTATTCCCAACTTTTCCGCATGAAGCTCCGTCTGACCGAGTTTGACCTTTTTTTGGAGCCAGTTTTCCAGGTTTCTCCTCCAATGCGATCGCAATCTCCTCGTTTTTTTGTGCCTCTATGCAACTTTTTTCGTTGATAATGTCTTTATGAATATAGATATAAATTTTAATCGGAAATTATACTATAATTTATTCAGGAGATAGAAGAAATTTTCTCTAATAAGCCTGAAATCAAATTAAGAGGAATCAGTCTGTTCGTATCCATTCTTTTTCATTTCGCTATTCTCTTTTTTCTGGTCAAAATCTCTCCTCCGATCAGGATCTACATGTACCAGGAAGTTGCAGAAGTCCGTATCGTCTCTCCTGGAAAAATATACATGCCCCGAATGGATAGATATCCTGAAGTGAGTGCAGTCTCTGGAATCTCGCCTCAAGAGAGTCTTGGGGAGCCTTCATCGATCGTTGGAAAGGAAGGATTCAGCGAAGGTGAAACAGGAGAGGGGCAACACAATCTGAGCATCCGCAAGAATATGGATAGCACTTTAAAGGATCCGGCCTTCTCTGGATGGGTTTTGCCATTCCGACTGGACGCTTCTTCTGGCAAGAATTCCGACTTTACCTTGAGGGTTGGAGGTAAGGAATTGGAGGACACAGATGAGTTTGAAGGTGAATCCAAAGATAAATTGAATCTTTCTGACTTCTACTCAGGAGGGTTATCGTCTATCCAGTTCAACAGGATTAAATCCAGAAAAGACATTCGAGGTACTCGGACCAGCCGTCTTGAGCAGAGCGTTTTCAATTATTCTGAAAATTATGATATTTCTCCGTGGGTCAAGGAGGTGGTGGACAAGATACGGAATAGCTGGTCCGTACCTCCCATAAAAGAGTCTCTTGCTATGGGAGAAGTAAAAATTTATATATCGGTCAGTAAAAATGGTGAACTTCTCAGTCTCGAAATCTTGAATTCTTCAGTCTTTGTTCTCTTTGACGAGACTGCTTTGGAAGCAGTCCAGTCCAGTTTACCTTTTCCTCCTTTGCCTGATGGATTTCCATATGAAAAGCTAGAGGCTTTACTTGTATTCCAGTTCAATGAATAAACATTTTTTTTTGGCTTTTGCTCTTTTACTGGGGCTGTTTTCAATTGCACATACTCAGGTACGGCTGTCCCTTGTATCGGAAATCTTTCTAGTAGACGACGAGATGTATAGAAAATATGTTCCTCCGGGGGAAATCATCCTCGGTGTCGAGATGGAAGCCGATGCTCTTTATAAATTATCTGCACAAGATGAAATCTTTCGAGGCGGTCTCTTGAGGAAAGGATTCAATTCCCTGCGCATATCCACCAGAGGTTTCTTTGAAAAATCGGATTCTCATGTACTAGTGTTGGAGATGAAGTCGAATGGTTCATTGGAAAAAAAAGAAATAACGGTTGAAGTGAGGCTTATGCCTGTTTTTATGGTGCAAAAAAGGGGAGAAGAAAGAAAGATATACGAGTACAGTGTATCTTTTTTCATCGGAGGACGGCTCATTTATGCGACAAAAAAAATTCCTCAGAGCGATATTACATTCAAGCTCGATCTCCCGCCATCGCAGGGTGTATATAATCCATTTGGACAGATTGATGGGATGTATAAACCTATACAATCGGTTTCAATTCTGGATGCAATCGCAGGAATATATAGCCTGGTAAATACATTGGGCTCGGGCAAAGATAAGGAAAATCGAGACGAAAATATCCAGAGAAAAAAACAGATTGAAACCACATTCGTAAAAAGAAATACCCAGGGCGATGTATGGCAGTGGAGAGCATTGATCCAGCTGAAGACAAAAACACTGACCTGAATCATTCGTAATAACTACCGCACGAAAATTTTTTCCAGTTTCTCCTGCTTTACCCGACTAAAATAGTGGTTGAAAAAGGAGCTGGTTTGGAGTGGCGTGATAAAGGAGACAGATGATGAAAAAGCAAAGCCGGAAAATCCTGATCGTTGAAGATGAAAACATCATTGCCTTAGACATACGATCCATGCTTGAAGACCTGGGTTACATGGTTTCAGACGTTGTTTCATCCGGGGAAGAATCTATTGAAAGGGCATCAAAAATAAGGCCTGATTTGATATTGATGGATATCAAACTTAAAGGGAATCTTGATGGAGTCAGTGCCGGAGAAGAGATTATCAAGCAGTTTCATATTCCTATAGTCTATCTCACCGCCTATTCTGATCAGAATACAATCAAAAGGATCAGTGGAAAAAACGGCAATCAGTCTGCTGTGATCAGCAAACCCTTTGACGAGGAAGAACTGCAATCGATTATCGATCACACATTAACCAAAAGAAAAGGGATCTCTTATCAAATTCCTCATTAATTTCTTTTCTTTTATCACATTTTTAATCATCACCTTTCGAATTCTTACCACTGAATTCCTTAGCTGAGCGATTACGGAATACCAGGATTATTTTCCCCTTTTTAGAGGGGCTCATGCGGTGAATCCTTGACATTTTTTAGGGGACTCTATACATAATACCTGTTAGTCTTGGCTTTATTGAGGATGATACCGATGTACGTTGCTATGTATTACAGTAACAGGGATATACGAATAGAAGAGATGGCGAGGCCTCGTTGCGGTCCAGGAGAGTTATTGATGAAGGTGGAGGCGAGTGGCATTTGCGGGAGCGATGTCATGGAATGGTATCGCAGGAAAAAAGCTCCTCTTGTCCTGGGACATGAGGTAGCCGGCCAAGTGGAGGAAACAGGAGAAGGCGTTGTCAAATTCAAGGTAGGGGATAGAATTGTTGCCGCCCATCATGTTCCATGCAACACTTGTAGCTATTGCCTCACAGGGCATCATACGGCATGTGAGACCCTCAGGCGAACAAACTTTTATCCCGGAGGATTTGCCGAGTATGTTCGTCTTCCACAGATAAATGTTGATAGGGGTACATTCATGATCCCGGACGGGATTTCTTATGAGGAAGCCACCTTCCACGAACCCCTTGGCTGTGTGTTAAGAGCTTTGCGGATTGCTCGGTTACAGCCAGGCCAGAATGTCTTGGTTATTGGAAGCGGCATTGCCGGGCTTTTGATGATTCATGCATCGAGGATTCTCGGAGCTGGCAGAATCCTTGCCATCGATCCTGCACCTTTCCGTAGAGGCATGGCCGAAGAATTTAGCGCTGAGCGAGCCATTCCTCCTGAGGAAGATCAGAAGGCAGCTCTTGTTCAATTGACAGGAGGGCGTTTGGCCGATCTTGTTCTTGTCTGCACCGGGGCAGAAAACGCCCAGAAGCAGGCCATTGAATCTGCGGAAAGGGGAGGAAAGGTTGTGTTCTTTGCTCTCCCTGATCCAAAAGTCAAGATTTCATTTTCGGTCACCGAAATTTTTGGAAGGAATGACAGGACATTAACGACATCCTACGGAGCCAGCCCTTATGATTCTTGGGCAGCCCTTGAACTCATGCGTTCGCCCCTTATGCGGGTGAGAGATATGATCACCCATAGGCTGCCGCTCAAGGAGACTGCTAAGGGATTTCAGATAGTTGAAAAAGCACAGAATTCTATGAAGGTGATCATTAGGCCTCATGAATAATGTATATTTATCAGACAGAGGAGGTAATATGGACTGGGGAATTAGGAACCGATTATATCAAATCATTAAACCGGATACCAAAAGGACAGTCATGCTGGCTGTTGACCACGGTTATTTTTTGGGTCCAACGAATAAGCTCGAGAATGCAAGAGCGACTATTGAGCCCCTGATTCCTTATGCCGATGCATTGATGCTTACCAGAGGGATATTGAGGACTTCGGTTAATCCGGATGCAGATGTGCCTGTCGTTCTCCGGGTTTCTGGGGGATCCAGTATAGTTGGGAAGGATCTCTCGAACGAAGGGATCACGACCTCGATCGAAGAGGCGATTCGTTTGAATGCGGCAGCTGTTGCCCTCTCCATCTTCATCGGGACTGAATATGAGCACCAGACATTGATGAATCTTGCCCATCTTGTCGATCAAGCAAAGCCATACGGCCTGCCGGTTCTAGCAGTAACAGCAGTTGGAAAAGAGTTGGGTAAAAGGGACATGCGATTTCTAGCCCTCTCCTGCCGGATAGCTGCCGAGTTGGGAGCGAGTTTTGTCAAGACTTATTACTGTGACGAGTTTGAAAAAGTTGTGGAAAGCTGTCCAGTTCCAATTGTGATTGCTGGGGGGCCAAAGCTGGAGACAGAGCTGGATGCCCTCATCATGGCCCGTGATGCCTTAGTAAAGGGTGCGGTAGGAGTAGATATGGGGCGGAATATCTGGCAGTCTCCGCATCCTGTGGCCATGATCAAGGCAGTACGTGCCGTTGTGCATCAAAAGATGTCCCCAGAGGATGCACTTGAAGTCTTTGAGAGAAATAAATAGAGAGAAGAATTCGGTGAAAATTGCACTGATCCAACAGCATGCTACAAAGGATACTCGGCTAAATTTGGAACGAGGAATTGAGGCATTTTATCGGGCTGCTGAGAGTGGAGCAAAGCTGGTGGCCTTTGCTGAGCTGGCTTTTTTGCCTTTTCTTCCGCAAACTCCTGCAACTTCCGAATCCTTAGACTTTGCTGAAACCATTCCAGGTCCGACAACAGAGAAATTTTCAGAGTTGGCCAGAAAGCACGCCATCGTTGTGGTGTTGAATCTTTTTGAGAGCGACGGTAAAAACACGTATGATTCCTCTCCAGTTATAGACGCAGACGGGGCCCTTCTTGGGGCAACGCGTATGATCCATATCATGGATGGAATGGGATTTCATGAAAAGGGATATTATTCCCCTGGCGATAGATGGAACTTTGTATATCAGACTCAAATTGGCCGTCTGGGAGTAGCGATATGTTATGATCGACACTTTCCTGAGTATATGCGGACTCTTGGTCTTAAAGGTGCCGAACTTGTCATCATTCCTCAGGCAGGGGCAGTAGGGGAGTGGCCGGAAGGAATTTTTCAAGCCGAGATTCAAGTTGCGGCTTTTCAGAACGGCTACTATGCGGCCCTCGTGAATCGTGTGGGAAAGGAAGACAAGCTCCATTTTTCAGGAGAGTCCTTTATCGTGGATCCCGAGGGGCGAATCATTGCCCAAGCACCAGGGGGAGAGGATTTCATCTTGGTCGCAGATTGCGATTTTAAAAAAATTCCGGAATCTCCGGCTAAGCGCTTTTTTCTTCCAGACCGACGGCCAGAGGTCTACAAAGCTTTTAGTATTGATGAAAAATAAGAACTGTTAGGAGAAAGATGAAAAAGTGGTTTGTTTTGAACACCAAGCCGAAGAAAGAGTTTCAGGTGGAAAGACTGTTTTACGAAGGAGGTTTTGAATTTTACTGCCCGAAGTACAGACATGATGATAAAATAAAGCCCTTTTTTTCTAGTTACGGATTCATTTGTTACGACCATCCGGAGCAATACAGGCTTGTCAAGTATACTCGAGGTGTGAAACGAATCGTCGGCAATGAGACAGGACCCATCCCCATCCCCGAGGGAATGATTCATGAGATAAAAACTAGAGAAATCAATGGGTATATAGAGCTCGAGAAATATGGAGTGGAACCTGATATCGGTGACGAAATCGAAATCATGGAAGGTCCTCTGAAGGGATTGAGGGGAATTTTCCGAAGGGAGCTCACTGAAAAAGAGAGAGTGATTATTCTTCTCAACTATGTCTCTTATCAGGGGCAACTGATCATCGAGAAGAAGAAGTTAAAAAAAGTCTTATAAAAAGAGGTGGTCATGATGAACATTCCGGTATTGGATTTAAAGGCACAATATGAGAGCATGAAAGAAGAAATAGAGAAAAAAATCCTGGAAATCGCCTCATCTCAAAAATACATCCTTGGTCCTGAAGTTGAAAATCTGGAGAGAGAGATCGCTGGTTACAGTGGAATTAAACATGGTATTGGCGTGTCTTCTGGATCGGATGCGTTGATCATCTCCCTTATGACCCTTGGAATTGGACACGGAGACATCGTCGTCACGACGCCGTTTACTTTCTTCGCCACTGTTGGTGCAATTGCTCGAGTTGGAGCGCGAACCGTTTTTTGTGATATCGATGCCGTAACCTATAATATGGATCCCAGCAGGCTGGAAGAAGTTTTGGAAAAGGAGTGCGGAGGGGAGGCCAATCATCGAGTCAAAGCCATAATTCCTATACATCTGTTCGGACAATGTGCGGATATGGCACCCATTCTCTCCTTGGCAAAAAAATACAATCTCTCTGTAGTGGAAGATGGAGCTCAAGCTATCGGATCAGAATACCCTTTCCCCTCTGGTACCAGGAGAGCCAATGGAATAGGAGACATGGGAACTCTTTCTTTTTACCCTTCAAAGATCCTCGGTGCATTCGGCGATGGAGGCATGGTCCTGACCAATAGTGAGGAGTGGGCGGAGAAACTGAGAATCCTTAGAGTCCATGGGGCTAAAAGCAAATATTTTCATCAGATGCTGGGAGGAAATTTTAGGCTGGATAATATTCAGGCCGGCGTGCTGCGCATAAAATTGAAGTATTTGGACACTTGGATTCGACGGAGAAAAGAGAAGGCCAATTGTTATGATGCTCTCCTCGAGGATTCGGGACTGATAGCAAAGGAATGGGTACAGGAGCCTAAAGCTGTATACAAAAAAAGCGGAGTCACAAACTATCATACTTATCATCAGTACGTCATCAGAGCAAAGGACAGAGATAAGCTCCAACAATTTCTCAAGACAAAGAAAGTGGCAACTCTCATCTATTATCCACTGTCCCTTCATCTTCAGGAATGTTTCGCTGAACTGGACTACAAGAAGGGAGATTTCCCAGTGTCGGAAAATGCCACCAAAGAAGTTTTAGCATTACCCATTTATCCCGAAATGAGTGAGAGCCAGCAGGAATATGTGGTATCCAGCATAAGGGAATTTTACAGCAATTAGGGCGCCGTATTCGGATATCTATCTAGTCGATAGGGGAGGCGAGCATGAAAACCATAGGAATGATCGGTGGAATGAGCTGGGAGTCATCTCTGGAATACTATCGGATCATGAATCAAGCTGTCAAGGAGAAGCTCGGAGGATTTCATTCAGCCCAATGTATTCTTTACTCTGTGGATTTTGATGATGTGGAGAAAATGCAGCATCAAGGAGACTGGGAATCATTGACCCGACTGATGATCGAGGCAGCTCAAAGTGTGAAGAAAGCCGGCGCTGATTTTTTAGTCATCTGTACAAACACAATGCACAAGATGGCTGATGCGGTCCAGAGTGCAGTCCAGATTCCTCTGCTTCATATTGCCGATGTTACAGCAGAAGCAGTCAAGGCGAACGGACAAAATCGCGTGGGTCTGCTGGGAACAAAATTTACCATGGAACAAGATTTTTACAGGGGACGCTTAAAGGATTTACATGGAATTGACGTTTTGATTCCTGGAGATGACGAAAGACAGACCATTCACGATATTCTGTATAATGAACTGTGTTTGGGGGAGATCAAGAAGCTTTCGAGTGAAAAATTTCAGACAATCATCCAAAATCTCGTCGAACGGGGAGCCCAAGGCGTAGTCCTAGGGTGCACAGAAATCCCCTTAATCGTCCGTCAGGAAGATTACAAAATTCCTCTATACGACACAACTTCTCTTCATGCACTGGCTGCCGTGGAGTTCGCACTCCAGTAGGAATGCCTATCGAGCTTAAAGAAAAATCCTAAGAATATTCCATATTCCCAGGAATGACACCAACAAGATGACTAAGCCTCCGATGATGTTCTGGGTGAGGGTGTTCGCCAAAGATCCCATTCTCTTGCTCTCATTCAAGACGATGATCAAAAAAACGGATGCAACTGGGAGGATCAAGCCATTTGCGACCTGAGCAAAGATAATGACTGCCAGAGGATTAAAATCAAAGAGAGAGACGATAAGACCAGTCGCGATCACAGCCATCCAGACACCCCTGAATCCCTTTGAATCATGTCCTCCCTTCCATCCGAGAATACCAGAGGAGGCAAATGCCGCTGCATAGGGAGCAGTAACAGCAGAACTCATCCCTGCGGTAAAAAAACCGACCCCGAACAGAATATTTGTCAGAGGGCCAAAAAGAGGACTCAATTGCTGGGCCATTTGAGCCCCGCTCTCCAGGGTTAAACCCTTTTCATAAAATGCGACTGCAGAAGTGATCACGATCGAAGCGGAAATAGCACCACCGAGACAGATGGAGACAAGAAGATCTTTTCTAACATATCTCAGGTGTTCTTTTCTGCTCCATTTTTCTTTTACAGTTGACGAGTGGAGAAAAAGGTTGTAAGGGACGACCGTTGTTCCCACGAGGGCCAGAATAAGATACAAAGACTCATCAGGGAAGGAAGGGAGCATCCCCTTCAGTATGGAAGCCAGACTGGGCTTGATGATGACGAGTGTGATAAGAAAAGAGAGGCTCATCAAAAAGACCATGGAAATCAAGAATTTTTCGACTACCTTGTACTTTTTTCTACTCAATATAAAGACAGCAACGAGGGATATCATCAGCACCCAAATTTTTTTTGGAAGGGGACTGATCATCTCTAAACCCAGTGCTCCGCCAACAATATTGCCCGCCTCATAGGCTGCACAACCGAAGGTTATAGAGGAGAGAGTTAAGACGATGAACAGAGCTTTTGTCATGTGTCTTTTGGGAAATTCTCTGAGTGATTGACCGAGGTCACTCCCAGAGCCAAGGCTCAGCCTTCCTGTCATTTCTTGTAGGACGAGCGTGGTTAGGGTTGCGAAAGCAAGAGCAAATATCAGGGCATTGCCAAATCGTGCGCCCGCCATTGAACATGTCGTTACCGTACCGGGTCCTATAAAAGCGGCAGCAACCAGGAATCCAGGGCCAAAGCTGGATTTCTTATTTTTTTTTGCCATATCCTCCGCCTCCAGGTGTCTCTATCCTGAGAATATCTCCTGGGCAGACCCTTAGATTCTCTTTTGAGCCTAAAATTTTTCTCTGCCTCTGGGAAAAGAGAAAATTCCTTCCTTTTTTTCCTTCCTCCCCTCCTAAAATTCCATAAGGAGCGAATATCCTTCTTTCGGAGATTATCGAAACATGGGTAGGAACAAAAAACTCGTACTCCCGTATGATTCCTTCTCCTCCCTGTTTACGGCCATTTCCTCCTGAATCCTTGCGCAAAGCATATCTACTAATTCTCATCGGTAGATAATTTTCTAAAGCCTCCAGAGGCGTGTTGAGGGAATTCGTCATATGGGTGTGCACTCCGCTCAGCCCATCTCTTTCAGAGCTTCCTCCCATTCCTCCGCCTATAGTTTCATAATAAGTAAAGTTTGTCTGATTTATAGGATCAAATCCCCCGAAGGCGATATTGTTCATGGTTCCTGAACTGGCTGCAGGAATTCTTTCAGGTATGGCTTTGGAAAGGGCTCCGAGGATCACGTCGACGATCCTTTGTGAGGTTTCCACATTGCCTCCTGCTGTGGCAGCCGGATACCGAGCATTGACTACAGATCCTTTAGGGGCAATGATGGTCAGCGGATTCATCAATCCTGTATTGAATGGAATATCTTCCTCAACAAGACAGCGAAATACATAGAGCACAGCCGAGGAGGTAACAGCAAAATTTGCGTTTATGCCACCTTCTACTTGAGCATCCGAGGAGCTGAAGTCAAGATAGGCCCTGGAGCCGCGAATGGTGATTTTGACCCGGATTTTGACTGGTTTCTCTGTAATTCCGTCGTTATCCATGTAATCCTTAAAGTCATAGACACCATCAGGTATGGATCTGATAGTTTTTCTCAAAATCTTTTCCGCGTAATCTTGAATGTGACGTGCGTACTGGCTGATCTTTTTTAGTCCATACTTTTTAATGGTTTCCTCTAGTCTCTGTTTGCCTTTGCTATTGGCAGCGATCTGGGCAAAAAGATCTCCTTTCCTTTCTTCAGGAGTGCGCACGTTGGAGAGAATAAGGTTCAAGACATCCCTGTCGAGCTTTCCTTTTTTTATGATCTTCAGCGGCGGGATGATCAACCCTTCTTGAAAGATCTCGGTAGCAAGAGGCATCGAACCAGGAGTCATGCCTCCTACGTCTGAATGATGAGCACGGTTGGCTACAAAAAAGACCAGCTCATTTCCAATAAACAAAGGAGATATGCAGGTTATATCTGGAAGGTGAGTTCCTCCCTTATAGGGGTCATTGAGGATCACCAGATCATCCTTTTCGAAGGAAACAGCATCAAGAGAGGCTTGAACGGATAATGGCATGGCTCCCAAATGAACAGGAATATGGGAACCTTGGGCAAAGGTCTCTCCTTGGGGATTGAATAGAGCGCAGGAGAAATCTTTTCTTTCTTTTATGTTGGGAGAGAGAGCCGTACGTCCGAGAACGGCTCCCATTTCCTCAGAAATAGACATAAATATGTTCTTGAAAAGCTCCAATTCGATAGGATCAAAATTATCCATCCGACTTCAACTTTCTCTGAATGATAAGATTGAAGTATCCATCGACATTTAAAGTGTAGTAGGGGGGCAGGAATGTGGTTGATTCGTAATCAACGACAAGTGCTGGACCTGAAATCCTGTTGCCGGGATTCAGTAAGGCTCTGTTGAAAACATACGCCTGAAATTTTTTTCCGTTAAAATAGATGCCTTGAGTTCTCATCAGGGCTTTCTCGGGCTGTGATTCCTTGAGGGGATATTTCTTGAGCTTCATTTTTTTTGTCACGCCTACAGCCTTGATCCTAATATTGACCACTTCGATAACTCTTTGGGGATGGTGATAGGAGTAAATCTTCTGGTGTGCTTTATGGAAATCCGAGAGAAAGACAAGATCATCCTCGGATGTAGACCGGAAGGGAATCGTGATCTCATAGGATTGGCCCAGGTATCTGAGATCGAGAAAGCGGAAGATTTTAATGTCTGATTCTCTGAAACCCTCCTCCTGCATCTCTGTCAAGCTCTTTTCCTCCAGTTCATTGAAATGTTTCTCCAGCTCTTTTCGTTTGAGACTATCCACTGTCTTCAGGAAGGATTTGGAGTAATCCTTTATAGAGTCTGCCATCAGCAATCCAAGAGCAGAGAGGACCCCGGCATTTTTGGGTACGATGATTTTTCCGATTTTCAAGTTCGCTGCGATCTCTGCTGCATGTAAACCTCCTGCGCCGCCAAATGAGATCAAGGCAAAGTCTCTCGGATCAAACCCTCTCTCGATGGATATGACCCGTATCGCCTTCTCCATGTTGGCATTTGCAATCTGAATAACGCCCGAAGCTGTTTCCAACAAGGATTTTTTAATCTTTCCTGCGAGATTGTTCAGAATTATTTGACTTCTTTCAGGATAGATTTTCATTTCTCCGCCAAGAAAGAATTCGGGTACAAGACGGCCAAGAACGAGATTGGCATCCGTCACTGTGGGGTGTTTCCCTTTTCCATAGCAGGCAGGTCCAGGTTGAGCTCCGGCACTTTCCGGTCCGACACGGAGTGACCCACCGCTGTCCACGTAGGCTATGGATCCACCTCCCGCACCGACCGTATGAATGTCGATAATCGGTAAACGAATAGGAAAATCACCTATGACGCTTTCATTTGTTCTGCCTATTTTACCGTTGATAAGGGATACGTCAGAGGAAGTTCCGCCCATATCAAAGGATATGATCTTTTTTATTCCGATAGCTTTGCCCAACTCGAATGCACCAACAACCCCACCGGCTGGCCCAGAAAGAGCTGTCCTTAAAGGCTCGGATTTAGCTATCTCTGTAGAGATATAACCCTCATTGGATTGCATGATGTACAATCGTGCCCTGTGAAGCTTGTCCTCCAGTTTTCTCAAGTATTGGCTGATGACCGGTTTAAGATAGGCGTTAACAGCCGTCACAACGGATCTCTCATACTCGCGGTGCTCTGGAAGAATATCGCTGGATAGTGAATAAGGAATTTTTTCCTTTTTGAGTACCCTGCGGATAACTCTTTCATTGGTAGGATTTGCATAGGAATTGATTAAAGAAACAGCAACTGCCTCGATTCGGTTGTTTTTTATTTTATTCAAAACGGAATACAATTCTTGACCGGAGATTCCTTTCTCGATCTTTCCTGACGCTGTGGTTCTTTCTTCAAGTCCGTAACAGTTGCTCGGGGGAAGCAGGGGACGCCTATCTTCTCCTTTGAGACAGTAAAGATTCCTGCGAACCTGTCTGCCGATGAAAAGAATATCCTCAAAGCCTTTGGTTGTGATGAACGCTATTCGTCCTCCTTTTCTTTCCAGTAAGGAATTGGTAGCGACGGTTGACCCGTGGACTATAAACAGAGGTAAAGGCGTAATCAAATAATCCTTTATCCCCTCCAAGATTGCCTGAGAGGGATCAAGAGTGGTGGAAGGGACTTTTCTCACTTCGATTGTGTTGTTTGAGTAGATGACAAAATCGGTAAACGTTCCTCCGGTGTCCACTCCGATACGAATTTCATTCATCAGGGTATTTTTATCTTTAAAACTCGCGGAAAGTCAAGTTGGGCTTGTCATCTTTTTGCTTGCAGATTTAGAAAAGATTTGAGCCAAGGCAGGAAATCAAGCAGATGTTGGGAAGAGATGGATTATTTACATGTATTACAGGAGTTAGTTGAACAGGTTGTGCAACTCGATGAAGAAGTACTTATTCGATTGCTCCCTCCTCCTATGCCAAAAGAAGAGACGAGCTTCTGGATGTTCTTGCTCCCACATTCTGAACAGGCTACCGTATTCTCTGCGCCCATCGATACGAGAGTTTCAAAGTGCTTTCCACATTTTTTGCATAAAAATTCGTATATGGGCATGACTCAACATTATAACTCAATTTTACCCTTTTAGGAAGAATCTAGATTTTTAGAATCCTCTTAGCCGCTTAGAGCTTCTTCTATTGTTTTACGCAGTTCTTCTTCATTGATCGGTTTGATTAAAAATCCAGAGGGATCTGCTTCTCTGGCCTTAGCCAGTGTATTTTCGTCTGCAAATCCGGTGAGGAAGACAACCGGAATCTTGTAACGCTCACGAATCTTTTTTGCGGCTTCTATACCGTCAATTTCACCCTTAAGCCCGATGTCCATAAGCACAAGGTCAGGATGGGCATCTTTGACTTTTTTGACGGCCTCTTCACCGAAAAAAGCGACAGCGGCGATATCGTAGCCAGCTTGCCTCAGCATGTTGCGGATGTCAATGGACACTACCCCTTCATCCTCGACAACCATGATCCTCGCCTTTATCATTGAACCCATTCCCTTGCGAGTGTTTTTGCCTTACTTTGATTATGACTTTTCCAGATTTTTCAAAAGGAATTTACTCCAATGAATTTTATCTGGGGCATGAAATTATTTTACAGCTATAGCCTCTATTTCAACTTTAACGTCCTTAGGCAGCCGTGCGACTTGGACAGCGGCGCGCGCAGGATAGGGTGGCTTGAAAAATTCGGCATAAACGGCATTCATTTGGCTGAAATCGTTCATATCCTGGAGAAAAACAGTGCATTTGATGACATTATCAAATGAACTCCCTCCAGCCTCGAGAACAGCCTTAAGGTTGCTCAGTACAAGACGGGTTTGATCCTCAACACTCCCTGTGTTTAATTCCCCTGTAACTGGGTCGATTGCGATTTGGCCTGAGGCGAAAATCAATCCGTTTGTAGCTATACCTTGTGAATAGGGACCGATAGCCTTGGGGGCTTTTTCTGTTTTGATTTCTTTTTTCATAATTTTTCTCCTCCCTTGTTGTGAGAACGCTGGGGGTCCCACAAGAGTCATACATCCTATGGTCATCAGAGCTTCTCTTCTTTTCATAACGAGCTCTCCTTCGTACAAAGACAGCTGAATTTTGTTTCCATCGAATACAGTTCATTATTGTAATCAAAGCAGATCCAAGATTCCAGGAAAATAATTGATACTGGTTGAATCCAGGAGCACGCCTTTGTTAGAATCCAAAAATATTGTAAAATTCGGTTCGATCCGTGCAGGGAATTATCTGGATGAATGAGATGAAGGAGGATAGGAAGCTGTGAAGAAAAAGGAGAAGGATGACTTGACAAATCCTTTGACCCGTATTAACAAGTTAAAAAAAGGGAACTAAGACATGTCTAGGAAAGCCGCTGATAAAGACCCTATGGGCGACTCGCAGACGCGCTTGGCACGGGATCTTGGTTTTGGTGCTGCTCTATCCATAGGGGTTGGCACTATGATCGGTGCTGGCATATTCGTACTGCCTGGAATCGTTGCCCATAAGGCAGGTCCGATCGTAATTCTTTCTTTCGCTTCCTGCGGATTTATTTCTTCCCTCATTGCCCTGTGTATGGCAGAATTATCGACAGGCTTGCCCTTTGCTGGAGGTGGATATCTGTTTGTTGTCCGTGCTTTCGGACCTCTAGTCGGTTCGATCATGGGATGGTGTTTGTGGCTGAGTCTCATCTTTGCATCAGCCTTCTATATGATAGGCTTTGGGCATTACATCAGTGACTTTTTGGGATTTTCTCCGACTCTCATCGCCTTAACCATGACATTTTTGCTTTGCGTGCTCAACTTTATCGGGGCCAAAGAAACAGGAGGAACACAGCTGATTATCGTGATTATGCTTCTGTTTATTTTGGCTGCCTTCGTAGGAAGGGCACTTTTTTCGATAAACGCTCAAAATCTGAAGCCTTTTGTTCCTCCAGAGATCGGGTATTCTGGTTTTTTGATGACCCTGCCCATCTTGTTTATAACTTTTATGGGATTTGCAGAAATATCTGCCGTTTCCGAAGAAATTCGTAATCCCAGCAAAAATTTACCTCTTTCTATAGTCGGGTCTGTGGTAATTGTCACTCTAGTCTATTGTTTGGTGGTCTTTTGTTTATTGGCCTTGAGGTCCTACAATGATCCGAACATGGCCAAAGAAACCGTGTTGATGGAATTGAGTCGTTCACTCATGGGATCGGCAGGATATATAGCTATTCTGATAGGTGGAATTTTAGCAACGGTTTCATCGGCGAATGCGAGTGTTTTAGCCGCATCAAGGATATCTTTTGCCATGGGAAGAGATCATCTCATGCCGGATTGGTTTAATCAGATCCATCGTCAATTCAAAACTCCACACAGGTCAATAGTCGTTACAGGAGGCCTGACCATTTTTGCACTGGTGGTGATGGGGGGACATCTGGAGCTTTTGGCTGAAGTTGCAGGATTTTTGAGCCTCATTCTTTATTCACTCATATGCATAGCCTGTATGATTATGAGACATGCCAGACTGGATTGGTATAATCCAAGTTTTAAAACCCCCATGTACCCGGCTGTCCCCATCTTAGGACTTTTTGGCTGCATTTTTGTGATTATCAACACGAGTCGGGTGACGCTTCTTATAGGATACTTGATCATAACGGCCAGCTTTGTCTGGTACTTTGTCTTCTTGCGAAAGGGAACCCGGCTTGTTGGAGCTTCCTACTTTCTGTGGCAGCAAAAGGTGATCAAGCCTCTGGTTGTGCGTGCGGAAGAATACTTGTCGGGTCGCCGAGAGATGATCCCCTCCCTACTTGTTCCACTGGCCAACCCAGAGACCGAACAGTCGCTTCTCAAGGTAAGCACCGCTTTGGCCAAAAGCCGTCGTGCACGACTGCGTCTTATCCATGTCATTCAAGTCCCGGTGCAGACTCCTCTAGAGGCAGGCCGAGCTCAGTATGAGAAACTGCGCGAAGAAAAAGAGACGCTTCTGGACGTGGCTTCCAGACATGCTGCAGAACAAAGAGTCAAATCGCGTTCCAATACCATCGTGGCACACAATGTCCCTTCAGCAATCCTCAGCGTTGCGGATACAGAAAATCCCGATCTAATCATAATGGGATGGCGAGGGGAGGACCGGATGCCTCGTATTCAACGCAACACGGTTTCGGGAGTGCTGAAACTGGCCAAGGGAAATATTCTTGTGCTGAAAGATCGGGGACTTTCCAACTTGAAGAAGATATTGGTCCCGATCAGTGGAGGACCTCATGCCTTGTTGGGACTAAAGATCGCTCAAGAATTGGCTTCAATATGGGGCGCGAAAATAACTGCCCTGAATATTCAAAAGGGGAAGGGTATCATGGCCACCGAATCGGAGTTCGACCGAAAGAGCTTAGAACTATTTCAGGGTGAAGCAGAGAAATTCGTAAGAGAAACTCTGATCAAGGCAAAGGTGAATGCCACTCCTGCTGTGATTTTCGAGACAAACATTGCAGAAGCGATCGTCAGGGTGGCTAAAGAGCATGATCTTGTGGTCTAAAGAGCATGATCTTGTGGTGATGGGCGCTTCCAATGAATGGTTCTTAAGAAGAAGAGTCTTTGGTTCTGTCCCAGATCTTGTAGCCAACAGTGCTCCTGTCTCCGTTCTCATGGTTCGATCGAGTGAGTAAAAAAATCGATTGGGCATCATCTGTATGGTTTTGTAATCATATCGGTCCGGATGAGTATGTCAAAGCCGTTAAAATAATAACGACGGATGTCTCCATCCTGCTTGTATTCTCCTTCTCCTGCCAAAATTTTTTTGAAGGCATCGGCCACACGAGGCTATATACTCATCGATATCGACATCCTCAGAATAGGCATATAAAGGGCCTGGAAAAAAAGTGTCGCCAGAGAAAAGCAGTCGGTTGATTTTATCCAATAAGCAGATGGAACCAGGAGAATGTCCGGGCGTATAGATGACCTCCAGCGTTCTTGCTCCAAGGTCGATGACGTCTCCATCCTCCAAGAGTACAGTAGGCTCAACACTCGGAATTTCCCATGAATCCGCATTAAAATCTTGGGGCAGCGGTTTCCAGATCGAATCGCCCTGAATGCTGCGTTCAAGCCTTGAGTGGCTCACTCCATCGAGGAGTTTATCCACGCAGGCAGGATGATTGTAGCAGGCAATCTCCTGGAATTGATGATTGTTCCCGATGTGATCCCAATGGGAATGGGTATTTATAACGGAGACAGGAAGGGCTGTCAGCTCCTTTATCACTCGGATAAGATCTCCAATCCCTGTCCCTGTGTCTATCACGACACCTCTATCCTTACCAAAGACAAGATAGCTGATAGCTTCCTCGAATTGAAAGGGCTCATAAATGGCATAGGTGCCTTCGGTGAGTTGATATACCTCATACCAATCCTGGCTGACCTGTATCCTCTCCAGTGAGGCGTAAATGGGACGGGGAAGTTTCTCCCACCATTTTTGAGGTTGGATAATCTCAGATGTTTGAGCTTCCGTTTGCTTTTTTTCTCTTCCCTTGCAGGTTAAAAAGACGAAACTCATGATAAGAACAAGGAGAGGAAAAGCCCTCATCCAGTACCACTTAGTTTTTCTTCTTAACTTGGTCATCGTATCTGACCTCTTACAATATTTTATTTATGGATTTTTGTGCTTACCCTGTTCCGTCCAAGCCATTTGCTGTGGTGCATTAGGGATTGAGCTCGATTGACCAGAATTTCAACCTCATCCACCCTCTTAGCTAAAGTGGCACCTATGGATATGGTTACCCGAACAAAATTGGCATCGACCATGATATGGGAGTGCTCCATGAGGAGACGTAGCTTGTTGGCAACCAAATCCAGATTGTTTTCATCCAAATTGAGTAGAACCACAAGAAACTCGTCACTCTCCCAGCGTCCTACTATGTCGATGAACCGCACATTGTTCGAAAGCGTCTTGGCCACCATGTTCAATATCTGATCACCTACAGATTCACCATAGGATTTATTCGCTTCCTTCAAGTGATCGACATCGACATAAAGTATGCCAAATGGGATTCGGTATTTTTTAATGCCCTCCAGACGGGATTGAAGCTGAATCTCGAGATACCTCTTGTTTCCCAACTCTGTCTGCAGATCGAGAAGCTGCATTTTATCCAGTTCCAGCTTTCTTTGAGGCATCGCGAATTTGGGAGAAACGTCGGTGAATATTTCTACTGCAGCCGAGATTTTTCCCCCTTCATCGTAAAGAGGGAAGGACCGGATTGACACGGGGATTCTGTAACCCTCCTTATGGCGAAGATAAGCTTCCACAAAATGAGTTTGACCGTCTTTGAGGGCTTTCTTCGCAGGGGAATTTTCGCCGCACAAGCTTTTTCCTGAATCGTCTACAGGATTGAGAATGTTGTCTGAGCATGTCATACCCTGTACATCCGATTCACAGTATCCTGTTATCTGTTCAGCGGCTCGATTCCAGAAGAAAATTTTGCCTTCATGATCCACAAAATAAACGCCGTCATGGATATTGTTAAGGATTGTTAAAGTGTTCTTTTCCACCTTTTACCTCAATTTCCTTTGGAATATGCTTCAACCATATATACCAGACTCGTTTTTGTAAGTCAAAACAAATCTAACTCACAGTTAGATTTGAGGCGTTTCTTGACTTTTGTATAACTAGGAGTTATAAAGATATCATCTCATGTAAGGGGAAGAAGATGGTTCGTATTTTAGGTGCCAAGATTCGGAAATTACGTGAACAGACCGGCATTACGCAGGAAGATTTGGCCAAATCTGTTGGCCTATCTTCGGAGTTCATCTCCCAGCTTGAATTAGGCAAGAGAAGTCCCAGCCTAGCTAGCCTGTCTCGAATTGCCCGGTTTCTGGAGAAAGACATCTCCTATTTCGTGGCCGAAAGAGAAGAATCATTCACTGCGCTCATCCAATCCGAGAGCCTCGATATAAAAACAAGGCGCTTATTCAAAAAGTTCAGAAAATTCTGCAACGATTATTTAGAGCTTGAGGACATGACAGGACGCCAATCGGACTTAGCCCCCTTGTATACCAACATCACTCCCGAAAAAATGGCTGAGCAAGAAAGACGACGTTTAGACCTGGGAAACGCTTCGATATCTGACATATTTTCTCTGCTCGAACAGAATGGTCTGCATGTATGGAGACATCCTGTCCCTTCGGAAATGGAGATTTCGGGTATGTACGTATTTTTTGAATTGAAACAAGCTGCTTTTGCCTTGGTTGACAACAACCTGTCCATTGGACAACAGATACTGACTGCATCTCATGAATATGGGCACTATCTGAAAGATCGTTATGACGGTCCAGTGATTGATAATCCTGATATTTTCATCGAGGATTACATAACACTCTATCATGGACGGGAAAAATTTGCTCAGACATTCGCTCTTCATTTCCTTCTACCACCCGACAGAGTCAAAGAAATCATCGAAAAAGATATCCGTTCCAAGAGCATGAATTTTGAAGATATCGTCTATCTCACCCGATATTTTGATGTAAGCCTTCTGGCTATGCTTCAGACATTAAGAAAGCTGGGATACATTTCTCCAAGCCAGTTTAAAGAATTTCAAAAGAGAGATGGAGAAAAGTTTGAGGATGATCTGTATGGCCAAAGCCGAAGAAAGGTCTTTGAAGTAAAAAGGGGGCGATCGCAAATTTCTGACCGTCTCGTCAGTCTCGTCCTCGACGCCTACAGGTTGAATAAAATATCAGCCGATAGGGCTGCTAGGCTCCTGCGCATCAGTAGAGATAAAATATCTTACATAGTTGGGAAATAACAAAAAATCAGGTTTTCCTCAGCGTTTGTTGCGATAAATATTTTTATCGTAGTACTTCTGGTGATACTCCTCAGCTTGATAAAATTCTGTAACAGGCACTATTTGCGTGGCGATGGGCTTAGAATAACGGCCTGATTCATTCAACTTTTGAATCATTTCTTCAGCAGCTCGTTTTTGTTCTTCGTTATGGGTGAAGATGACCGACCTGTATTGCATCCCGATATCAGGCCCTTGACGGTTGAGTTGAGTCGGGTCATGAAGGCTGAAAAACACTTCGAGAAGCTGGGGATAGGTGACGACAGAAGGATCAAAATCGATATGAACAGCTTCTGCATGTCCTGTCTCTCCGCCACAGACCTGCTGATAGGAAGGATCTTTTGTCGTTCCTCCAGTGTATCCCACAGAAGTGGAAACAACGCCTTTTATTTTGCTGAATTTGTACTCCACACTCCAGAAGCAGCCGGCCGCAAAAGTCGCTTTTTCCAATTCCGAAGCTTTTTTCGTATCTTCCTCTGTAGGGCCATTTGAAGATGAACCGGATTTCAAGTGGATATCTTCAGAATCGAAGTTCAAAGAGGCAGAATTTATACAGTAGTGTTTGTAGGAAGGAAGAGGTCCATCCTCAAACACATGTCCAAGATGTGCCCCACACACAGCGCACCTCACTTCGATGCGCTCCATTCCATGGGAGCGGTCATCCCGGTATTCGATGGTTTCGTCTCTGATAGCAGCTGTGAAACTGGGCCAGCCTGTTCCGTGGTCATATTTTGTTTCCGAATCGAAGAGGGGAGTGCCGCATCCTGCGCAAAAATAAACTCCCTTTTCATAATGGTCGTTGTATTTTCCTGTAAAAGGTCTCTCCGTGCCGGACTTGCGCATGATCCTGTACTGCTCGGGAGTGAGAGTTTTTTTCCATTCGTCGTCCGTCTTGATGATCTTTTTTATCATGAGTTTCTCTCCCTTTGGTTTTTTGCTGAATGACTGAATCTCCTTATTGCATGCGGCTAAAAAGCCGATGACTGAGACGAGGAGAACAAATGAAATTAAAGGTAAAGTTTTGTACTTCATGACTTTCATTTCCTAATATTCCTATAGGAATATTATACAGTATGCTGCTTTAAGAACAAAATGGAGGGACAGGAGAGCAAGTATTTATTGCATGATCGAGAATCAGTCAGACAAACTGATTCCTCAGTCGTTTATATTCTGCATTTGCGCGCTTCTTAATGCAGATTGCTCGATTTCTTACCCTGAAAATAAATTTGATTCTGCACAGAGCCAAATTGGCATCAAAATCTTTTTAGATAGATACTTCCCCCCGATGTTCGGAGGTAGAGTTCAGGTCCACCGTTGTTCATTTCTCCTTTGAGTGCGTTTTTGCTGATATTGCCTTTAAGTGCCAGAGGAAAGTCAGCGGTGACACGGCCTCCAGTTGTATGCGCGTCCACATACATTCCTATATCTTGCTTGAGATAAACTGTGATCGAACCCCCCGATGTCGTTAAGCGGCAATCAGAATCAGGCTGACGGGAGATATTTGCTATAACCGACCCTCCGGATGTGTGGGCCTTTATTATCCCCATGACGTCTTCCACCGTTATGCTTCCTCCAGAGGTATGGGCATCCACAGCTCCCCCTGCGCGTGTAATCCGTATGCTCCCTCCGGAGGTTTTTGCCTCGATATCACCGAGGAGGCTGTCAATAGAAATGCTGCCTCCTTTGGTTTCAAGATCGAGGTTGTACCTTTCCGGCACAGAGATAACAAATTTCACACGCAGGTGCTTTCCGATATTGTCCCAGAATCTTTCCCATCCCTTCTTACGGTGTTCCGCTTCGATGAGAACATCTCCATTCTTCTGGTTGAACCGGATGTCAAAATCCTTCAGGAGATCTTGTGCTTTTTTCTCACTTCCAGTCTTCACTTCTCTGATCACTTCAACCTTAACATCGTTTCCTGCCTTTCCATAAATTTCTATGGAGCCTGTATCACTTTTGAGGGCAAGCATTCCCCCAGGAGCAACAGTGAAAGTTTTAACAATGGTGTCTTCAATACCTCCATAAGAAGTACATGACATGAAGAGGAAAGATGCTGCTATCAGAGCGGCAAATTTCTGATTCCCTGAGTGATAAAATTTCATGTCTCCCTCCTAAGGCGATACTCTTCATTTTATTAAACGTACTACAGTGATAAAAAGTTTATTTTCTATGGCTTCCATTGTTGTCTCTGTTGTGTTATTTTAATAGCAACCTGCTAAGCAAAGATAGATGGAAGAAAAATTTTTAAGTCCGGCTGCAGATTGCAGGATCAACCCTGATATGAAAAGGCGGAGCGGAAGAAAAAGATGTTAGAAAGATACAAGGGCTGTCTCCTTGGATTGGCAGTAGGGGATGCGTTAGGTGCTCCGGTGGACTTTCTTTCTCTGGATCAAATCCGGGAAAAATATGGAGAAAAGGGGATTGCCGATTATGATTACTGGGATACATACAAGCCGGGAGCTTACACGGATGAAACCCAGCTTTCGCTGGCTACTGCTAAGGGTTGTCTCAATGCGCATCTGAATTTGATCAGCAGGGGTGAATCTTTTTCATTGAAGGTTATTTATAAAAGATATCTGGAGTGGCTGAACGACTTAAGCGATCCGTTCCATGTCAGACATCCCGGATATACGTGCATGAATGTTCTTCAGAGCGGCCAAAAAGGCTCTGTAGGGAATCCGATCAATGACAGTACCGAGGTAAGTGGATTATTGCGTACAGCACCTGTAGGATTGGCTTTTCCTCCGGGGATGGCCTTCCGGGAAGGCACAGATTATGCGGCCATGACCCACGGTCACGCATCGGCCTATCTCGCAGCCGGATTTCTTTCCGAGATGGTTGCTCAGATACTTGAAGTCCAATCCCTTCAAGATGCAGTCGAAATGAGTATAGAACAGTTGGTCGCATTCGATAATCATCAGGATTTGCTCAAGCACATAGAAAGAGCGTTAGAGGAGTCTAACAATCAGGATCCCATCAGGGAATCCATTCAAAGATTGGGCGAAGGAGTAGCCGCAGCAGAAGTTCTGGCTACTGGGATTTATTGTGCACTCAAATGCGTATCCGAATTCAAGGAAGGAGTGTTGGTTTCAGTTAATCATTCTGGAATGAGCACCTCAACGGGCATGGTGACAGGGGCCATTCTAGGGACGTTGCTTGGATTCGAAGCCATTCCTGAGAAATGGATTTCTGATTTAGAGGATTCCAAAGAGATTATCGTGATAGCCGAGGACATGTATAAGGTCTTTAAACTGGGAGATAGAGTTTCTTTCGAAAAATATTCTATAGAATAATTTCCTCAGTCAGAATAAAAGAGATTGTTGGAAAGAATGAGGGAGCCGTAAAGAGCTGGTCATAAACAGATTGATGCCCTCGAATACTGAGCGATATAACACTGTTTAGCAGTGGTGGGGATATGGGGAGCATGAAAAAATTTTCCTACATCTGCTCTTTGATTGCCGGATTCTTTATATTCCTGTTGAGCCTCTATGGATTTTTCCTTCTCCAGAAGAGAGCAGGACTTCCCGTCGAAATCAGACAAGCACTCGAAGAACAGAGGTTGATCCAGATTGAGGATATAAAAATTGAAAAAAAGATAGATACCGAGTTCATCCTCAGCCGAAGAAGTGCAGGGGAGTCTCTAACCTTTTATGTAGAGGAAAACGGAAAAGTCAAAAAAATCCAGGGAGGGCTTATCGCCTATTACTCTCAATATCCTTTTCCAATCATCTATCTTGTTATCGGCTGCTTCTGCGTGATCATGGCTTTTGTTGTGTTCTTTCTCCGTCCTGAGGAGCTGAGAGCCCGCCTTTTCTACTGGTGCGCTCTTGTGTTTTCCTTTGCCTCGATCATAAATGGAGGATTCTATTGTCTTAGGGAGGCTTGGCCATCTTATATTCCCGGAATTCTACATAATGTTTTCTATCCGCTTTCCTTGGCTCTTCTGCTTCATTTCTCCCTGACTTTTGTCAGATTGAAGGTAAAGGCGCTCTATTTTCTCATATATCTTCCGACTGCTCTGATCGTCATTGCCTGGGAATACACTTTTCTGAAAGCAGGCCTGAGTTCCTCGATAGAGGTATTCAGGCAGTATCAATCAGTTGTTTTTATTCACCGTTTTTATGTCATTTTTTATGTCCTTCTCATCTTTTTCGTCTTCTTTCTAGGATACAAGAAATCATACCTCGAAGAACAAAAAGCCCAGATCAAATGGATTCTTTACGGTTTGATTTTTGGAGTCGGACCTTTCATACTCCTGTACCAGGCGCCCAGAATTCTCATTAATAGAACGCTAATCTCGGAAGAGCTTTCTGGCGTGTTTTTCGCATTTCTTCCCGTCGCATTTACCTTCTCTATTATCAAGTTCAAGTTGATGAACATCGAATTGATCATAAACAGGAGTGTCGTCTATGCGATATTGACGATTTTTACAGTTAGTATCTATTTATTATCTATCCAGGTCATCCAGACTCTTTTCTCGAAATCTCTACCCATTCAACAAGAAGTCGTCACGGTGATAGCGGCGCTAGCTGTAGCCGTCGCTTTTCACCCGGCAAGAAAAAAAATACAAGATTTTGTTGACAAGTCTTTTTTTCGCCTGAGCTACGACTACCGTAAGAGCATTCTCAGCTTCAACGAAAGAGCGCATAGAATGGCCCATACGGATCATCTCGTCAATTTCTTCCTGACCAAGGTGAATAAAACCATCCCTTTGGAATACGTGGGATTTTTTGTTTGCTCCTCGAGGACTGCAGAGCCAGAGATATTCCTCGAAATTGGTGGACACAAAGCCCTTGATACTTTCAAATCCAAAATTTTGGGGAGAGACCAAATATTTGGCAGAAGGAGAAGTGTTCAGACTGAGCTGGGTATCGACTTTTCAGCCGAAAGCTGGATGGAAGAAAACAACCTGGAAATGGTTCTTCCAGTTCCTTTCAGATCAATGGAACTTTTTGGCTTTTTGGTTCTGGGCAAGAAAAAATCTGGAGCCAAGTATTCCCGTGATGACATCGAGCTCTTGCTTACTATGACCGAGACATTGGCCTTGAATTTAGAGAGAATCCGTCTTCTGGAAGAGGTGGTCTATGAAAGGGCGGAGAAGGAAAAATTCGACGAACTCAACAGGTTAAAGACCGAGTTTATTTCTAATGTGTCGCACGAAATCCGAACTCCCATGAGTTCGATCCAAAGCATGTCGGAGATTCTCCAGCAGAAGAAAATAGGATGAACTTTTAAACCTGATGACCGATGAATGCGGCCGTCTCTCCCGTTTTCTCCATAATATTCTCGATTACGGCAAGATCGAACAGAAAGTGAAAGCATATACTTTTCAAGAAACCGATGTGTGTTTGCTTGTCGAGCAAGTCCTCAAAATGTTTTCTTATAAACTAAGATCACTCAGATTTGTCCTTAAAAAACACCTCCCTCATAAATCTGTCTTGATCAACATCGACCCAGATTCAATCAAACAGGCTTTGACTAATCTCATCGACAATGCTATAAAATACTCGTCCAATGAGAGGGAAATCAGCATCCGCATTGACGAGAAAAGCGATGAGGTCAATATCCAGGTTCAAGATAAGGGGATCGGTATACCGGAAGAGGAACAGAAATTAATTTTTAATGGATTCTACAGAATTTCTGAGGCACAAAGGCTGGCGCCCAAGGGAGTTGGCTTGGGATTGAAGATTGTAAAACACATTATGGAAGCACATGGAGGAGAAATTCGCGTCCAGAGCAAAAGGGGAGAGGGAAGCACATTTGTTTTAGTATTCCCAAGATCATGAAAAAAATATTAATCATAGAGGATGACGTCGCCCTGCTTAAAACTTTGGAGACCGCC
>SMTZ1_10000734_pt1 | contig 98382 bp, 94 predicted proteins | sample DeeMarSWOR136_30_FD_25667 | JGI IMG/M metagenome (IMG submission 25667) | reverse complement strand
AACCAGCAGGCGATTGCCCAGGTACAGGACGTTTTACGCGCCCAGTTCCCCATGCTCTCGAAGAGGGAAATAAAGAAACTCCCGGAGCAGCTGCGCAATCCCATGAAGTACCGGTTCCGTGCCATTCTCTTTATCGCCGAGGGGGTCAAGGAGCATGTCGATGGCTTCGCTCTTCTCTTTCACGAAGCAACCCTGAAATTCTGCTATCTGGACTATATCTCCGCCGCCGAGCAGAAAACCGGCGGGGGTATCGGGGGAGCCCTTTACGAGAGGGTACGCGAGGAGACACTCGACCTGGAGACCATCGGCTTGTTTTTCGAATGCCTTCCCGATACTCCGGAACTTAGTCGCGACCCAATAATCAGAAAACAGAACGCGTCGCGTTTACGCTTCTACGAAAGATACGGGGCACGCCCCATCATCAACACCGCCTACGAAACACCTCTCAAACCGGGCGACGACAACCCGCCCTACCTCGTTTACGATAACCTGGGGCAGGAGACCGAATTGCCCCGCGATACCGCCCGGGAGATAGTCCGGGCTATATTAGAGCGTAAGTACCGGGGTATCTGCCCGCCCGAGTACGTTGATATGGTCGTCGGTTCTTTCCAAGACGACCCGGTCCAGCTAAGGCCTCCCCGCTATATAAAAAAGCCCCCGGTCCCTGTCCAGAAAACCACGCCTCTGGATAAACGCGTCAGGCTGGTTATTAACGACCGGCACTGGATTCACCATGTCGAGGAAATCGGCTATGTCGAATCTCCGGTAAGAATAGACGCGATTCTGGATGAAATATCCAAGACTACACTGTTCCAGAAAGTACCGGTACGCCATTTTTCGGAAGACCATATCAAGAGAATCCACGACCACCGCTTCGTGAACTATCTGGAGGCGGTCAGTACCCGACTCGACGAAGATACCGCCGTCTATCCTTACGTCTTCCCGATACGGAACCGGACACGTCCCCCAAAGGACCTGCCGATACGTGCCGGTTATTACTGTATAGACACCTTTACGCCCCTGACCGGCAACGCTTACCTGGCAGCCAAGCGAGCCGTTGACTGCGCCCTGACGGCGGCAAAACAGCTCCTCGAAGGTTATCGCCTGGCTTACGCGCTGGTACGCCCGCCCGGTCACCACGCCGAGATAGCCAGCTTCGGCGGTTTCTGTTATTTTAATTCCGCCGCCGCCGCTGCCGAACTCCTCAGCGATTACGGTAAAGTTGCCATTCTTGATGTTGATTATCACCACGGCAACGGCCAGCAGGAAATATTCTACGAGCGTTCCGACGTGCTGACGGTATCTATCCACGGACAACCGCGCATTACCTATCCCTACTTTAGCGGGTTCGTCAGCGAAAGAGGTAGAGGCACTGGCAAAGGATTTAACCTGAACATTCCACTGCCGGAAAATATCGGCGGCGAGGTATATATCGATGCCCTGAAAGATGCAGTAAAAAGAATCGATAAATTTAATCCCAGGTTTCTGGTGATAGCGCTCGGTCTCGATACCGCCAGGGAGGACCCCACCGGCAGCTGGACCCTGGAAGCCGGCGATTTCGAAACTATCGGTAGAATGATAGGCTCACTGGGATTACCTGCCGTTGTCGTCCAGGAAGGCGGCTATGATACCCGGGTCCTGGGAATCAATGCCAAGAGTTTCTTTACGGGATTGTGGTCAGGCGTATATTCATCGAGATAAGTTTTGAATCTGAAGCCGCTCCATTGGGGCGGTTTCTCCTTTTTGGAAACTGATTACGATAGCGGCCGGAGTTCTTGATATTATTTACGGTGCTTTTGCAGTTCTCTTACAAAGCAGTAGAAGCTGAAGGCAAGGATGCTGAATATTATCGAGGTCTCAGCGAGAAGAATGTATATATTAGATTCACGGATGTAGAAACTGCCGAAAATCCAGATACAGCCAAAGTGTATCAGCAGGACCGTGGCCATGGCAAAAGCCAGCAGCGCCAGCATGGACGTTCTTAAATTCACTGCCCTCCTCCGGAGTTAAGCAAGCCAGGGTCTTCATCTGGAGGGATTGGCTTATATTTACTCAATATTCAATTCTACCCTGACAGAGGGGTGATTTAGTATAGCTCAAAGGTACCTGACAGCCCCTGGATTCATAGGAAATTAGTAACAATAGTACGGGCATAACTGAAATTGAAAGAAGGAATAATAGTGTTTTTGGAGCGGTAACCGGCGGCTCTTGTGTACTTGCCAGCGGCTAGAGCGACCCAAATATGGATTATTATTCCATAAGTTACCCGAAATAACAGATAAACCCCGTTATAGCATTTATTACTGTTTTTGCATATAATATACATACCTATCCGACTATTACCGTAATAAAGCTCTCAGATATCGAAGGAGTAAAAATGGCATTTATGATTGGGGTCGATACCGGCGGTACCTTCACGGACGGGTTTTTCACCCGCGATGGAGACCTGAGGACAGTCAAGGTATTGACGACACCCCACGACCTGACCGTATGTCTGGCGGACTGTATTGAGGAAGGCGCCCGGCAATTTGGGATATCGGTACAGGAAATGCTGGCTGATACCGATATTGTCAGGTACTCGACAACGGTAAGCGTTAACACGATAATTCAGAGAGTAGGGGCGAAAATCGGGCTGCTGGTCAGTCAGGGATTCAGGGACTCGCTGTACGCCGATAATACAGGTCTCGCTGAGCCGATATATTCTTTCATCGCCAGGGATATGATTGACGAGGTAATTGAAGAAATTGATGATAAAGGCAAGGTAGTCAAGCCCGTGAATACCGAGGACATGATTATCAAGATGCAAAATTTGATTGATTTGGGAGCTCGTGCCATTGTCGTCAGTCTCAATAATTCACACGTTAATCCCGAACATGAAAAACGAATAAGGGCAATTATCAAGGAACAATCTCCGAGCTATTTCCTGGGGAGTATCAGGGTGCTTCTGGCTTCCGATATTTCCGACCATCCCAGCGCTTTTTTCCGTACTAATGCGGCGGTCATCAACGGGTACATCCATGATGCCATGGTCAGGTATCTCTACCGGTCGGAAGACGACCTGAGGAAAAATCTCTATGCAAGACCGCTGATGGTAGGGCATTCGCACGGAGGCACCGCCCGGGTCGCCAAAACAAGGGCTATTGATACCTATTCCTCCGGTCCTGTTCTGGGGGTGTTCGGAGCCGAACTTGTGGGAAAGGCTCATGGCTTTACCGAGGTAATCGCCGCTGACGTGGGCGGCACCAGCCTGGACATCGGTATCATCCGCGGCGGCAGTCATAACTACACCATGACGCCCGTTATCTCCGAACTCCCTGTAAGCGTACCCATGATTGTCACCCACTCGGTGGGCATAGGCGGCTGCTCCATCGTGAAGCTGGACGATTCCGGAGGATTAAAGGTCGGTCCCAGGAGCGCCGGCGCCAGTCCCGGCCCGGCCTGCTTTAACCGCGGGGGAATGGAACCGACCGTCACCGACGCCGACGTTGTTCTGGGCTTCATCGACCCCGGGAATTTCCTGGGCGGCAAGGTCAAACTGGACAGGGATAAGGCGGTTGCCTCAATCAAGAGGAGAATCGCCGACCCCATGAAAATTGCGGTTGAGGAAGCCGCCCATCGTATCAGGGAAACCACGGAAGAGAATATCCAGAAAGAGCTGCTGCGGTTCCTTAAAGAGAAGGGTGTCGAGAAGGATGCTCTGAGTGACTTTGCCCTGGTGGCTTACGGGGGTGGCGGTCCCACCCGTTACGCGGGCTTCACCGGTGGTTTGAAATTCGGGAAGGTGCTGACCAGCCCTCATGCCTCGACATTCTGCGCCTTTGGTTTTTCGACCACGGATTTACTGCATCGTTATTCGAAGTATTTGCCGCTTGCTCTGTTTGATGGCGTCAAATACTTGACCGAGTTTAAAACACTAAACCAGGCTGTGGCGCAGCTGATGGGCGTTGCCAGGAGGGACATCGAAGGGGAGGGCTTCTCAGCCGATACCGCCGGATATTACCTGGAGTTCGTCGGCGATGGCGACCTTTCTGAGTATACCGTTAAGTTGGACGTGACCCGTTTAAGCTCCGAGGATGATGTGAAACAGATATGTGCCCAGTTCGGCAGAACGGGCAGTCAGGCTTCGGCTAAAGTGGCTGTTTCCGCTGTTATCCTCAACGCCATTGTGGCAATGCCCCATTTCGAGTTGTCCGCCAGTCCCCTGTCCGGCGAAGACCCCGGAGGCGCTTTAAAAAAGGAGCGCGACGTCTTCTGGTCGCCGGAGGCAGGTTATCGCCAGACACCCATTTATGACCGGGAGCTGCTGGTGCCGGGTAATAAGGTTATCGGCCCGGCGGTTATCGAGGCTAAAGATACAACATATGTAATTCCAGCCGGCAAGTCGTATTATATCAGTGAATATTCCCACGGCGTTTTAGGGGAGGCTTAATCATGAACAAGATACCTGTTACCGAAACGTTGGAAATTGACCTGAATAAGGAGATGTGGTGCTGCCGTCGCTGCCACGCGGAGATACATCCTGCCCGGGAATCCTACCTTAAAGGCTGCCTGGTCTACGAAAGACCGGCCGATGAAGTCTACGGACCGTCTATTCCCATTAAACAGGATTCCGCCGCGATTTCTTATGCCCCGGACCCCGACTTCATGAGATTGGTCGAATTTTACTGTCCGGAATGCGGGACGATAATAACCGTCCAGTACCTGCCGCCGGGCCACCCCGTCTTTACCGATATAGAACTCGATATTGACAAATTGAAGGAAAGAGCCGCCGAACAGAAGAAATGAACTCGAAAACCGCCTTCAGAAATACATTTAAGTTGCTGAACAGCGAAAAGCCAGTGTTTATTCCTTTCGTTTACAGTCTTGCCGCCAGACTGGCGCAGCTATCTCTGGAGGAAATGACGTCGGACGCCAGCTACTACGCCCATTCGCTGGAAGACGCCGGTGAACTTTTCAAATATGACGGGATAATTAATAACTACGATAGCAGCATCGAAGCCGGATTATGTGGCTGTGAAGTGGAATGGTACGATGACTATATATCACCGAGAGTCACCGGCTACTCTCAACTGGAACTGAACGAGGTCAATCCGGAAGAAAACGTTCGCTTTCAGGTTCTTCTGGAAACCACCAAACGCATTGCCATGTCCCGGGGTAAAGACGTCGCCGTCATCGGTGTTCTCACCGGACCCTGTTCGCTGGCGAAGACACTGGCGGGTGATAATACCAGCGGAATTGAAGGCATGATACCTCAGGTCGGGAGCCTGCTGGTAAGACTGGTGAAAAGTATCTGTGAGTTGAGGGTTGATGCCGTGTTTTTCCGGGAGGACATGCTGGAAAGCGGCTACCGTGACGAACTGCGGGCATACCGCAAGACATATACGGATGTCTATATGACGCTGTTCAACCTTGTCAGGTATTATAACTGCTCTCCGGTGATTATTGTGAAGAATATCACGCTGGACTTTATCAACGATTTACACGGTATGGTACCGCCGGGCGGTATTGTCCTGCTGGGTAGTAAAGTCAGCCCTGATGACGTGTCTTACTTACATGAGCTAACCGGTTCTCTGAAGCTTGCCTTCGGACTGCCGCTGCCGGTGGAGAACCCGGACGAAGCGGAGAGCCGGTTTAACGTCGTCAACCAGTTCGTGCAAGGACACAAACCAACCGGATTTTTCTATGTCAGCGAGGGGGAAGTTCCCTATGATACGCCTTCGGAGGCATTACACAGTCTGATAGCCAAAATGAAAAATGCTTAGCACGTAGTTGTAATGCTTAGCGTTCGAATAGGCCGCTCACCCTGAGCCTGTCGAAGGGTGGTTCGACAAGCTCACCACGAGCGGACAAAGATAACGCTCATTTCGGCAACTAAGTAACAGAATGTAGCGCAGGAGGAGAAGTATGGGATATATCGTCAACGTTGATGTCGGCGGTACGTTTATGGACTTCTTTGTGGCAAAAGATGATAAGTACATCACCACCAAGGTGCCCACAACGGCGTACGAACTTGGTGTGGGATTCGTCAGGGGACTCGAAGAGTGTGCCGAGAAGGACGGGCAAACGCTTGAGGAATTCCTGATTAATACGGAAGTTGTTAAATACTGCACGACCATCGGCACCAACATACTCATCGAACATACCGGACCCAAGCTGGGACTGATTACCACGCGCGGCTTTGAAGATACTATTTTCATCGGGAGGGGACGGCAGTGGGCGGACGGACTGCCCGCTTCAGACGTTCAGGACGTCACCTCGATTGAAAAGCCGGTGCCGCTCATCCCGAGGAACCTGGTGGTAGGTGTCCGCGAGCGAATGGATTACGCCGGCAATGTCGTCATGCCCCTGGTAAAAGAGGACGTCCTGGAACATCTCAGGTATCTGGTCGACCAGGGCGTGCGCGGTTTCGTGGTCAGCCTGCTGTGGTCGTTTATCAACCCGGAGCACGAAAGACAGATAAGGGCTATCATCGAGGAGGAGTTCCCGGAGGTCTATCTGGGCAATATGCCTATTATCCTGTCATCGGAAATTTCCCCCAAGGAAGGCGAATATGTCCGGACGATGACAGCCATCGTCAATGCCTATATTCACATCGGCTTTGTGGAGCAGATTTCGGCTCTGTGCAGCGACCTCCTGGACAAGGGATATAAAAAGCCTCTGCTTCTCTGTGACAACGTCGGCGGCTGCGCCAAGGTTGCCCGGACCAAAGCCATCGCCACCTACGGTGCCAGTCCGGTAAGCGGGCTGTGCGGCGCGGCGCGTCTATGCAGCGGCATCGGCCTGCCGAACGTGGTTTTCTGCGATACCGGAGGCACCAGCTTCGATATCGGTCTCATTACCGACGGCAGTATTACCCATTATGACCTTTACCCCACCGTCGACCGCTGGCGGACTCAGCTGACCGCCATCAAAATAGCGTCAATCGGGGCCGGCGGCGGTTCCATAGCCTGGTTGAACCCGTTACTAGGTAACCGCCTTGAGGTAGGACCGGCCAGCGCCCGTTCCATGCCCGGTCCGGCCTGCTACGACCTCGGCGGCGAACAGCCCACCGTTACCGACGCCGACGTCGTTCTTGGCTATGTCAATCCTGATTACTTCCTTGGCGGAAAATTCAAACTGAACAAAGAGAAAGCCGTAAATGCCCTGAAAACGCTGGGCGAGGAATTCGGCTCGGATGAAGTTACCACCGCCATGATGGTGAAAAAGGTGGTCGATACCAAGATGGGCAACGAGATATTCAAGGAAGTAGCCCTCAAGGGATACGAACCTACGGAGTTCACGGTATTCGCCGGAGGCGGCGCCGGCCCGGGGCACTGCTGCGGGGTAGCCGCCGGCAGCGAGATGAAAAAAATAATCGTCCCGCCGATGTCTTCCGTGGCCGGGGCTTACGGCGCGTCAACTCTGGATGTCGTCCACAGTTACGAGAAGTCGAGGAACACCAGGCTGTTCGACTACGCCAAGGGCGCCTACTTTGATGACTTCAATTCATTTAACTCCATTGTAGACGAGCTAAAGGGAAAAGCCATCAAAGATATCGTGCTGGAAGGATTCAAAGAGGAGGACGCGATTTTCCGCCTGGAGCTTGAAATGAGGTACGGCATGCAGTGGCGCTACACGCCGGTTGAGTCTCCGCTCCTGATGATAGGCAGCACCGACGATGTTAAAAGAGTGTGCGACCGATTTACGGAAGAGTTCAGTCGACTGTACAGCGCCGAGGCGGCGTTTCCCCAAGGCGGCGTGGAAGTAGAGACTTACCGTCTCTTCGTCAACCTGGCGCTGCCGCACTTCATGTTGACCGAGCACGGTGTTCTCGGAGAAAAAACGCCCGGGAACGCCCTCAAGGGACAGAGAGAGGCTTACTGGGAGAAACTCGGCGGATTTAAACCGACCAATATCTATCAATGGGATTTGCTGCGGGCGGGCAATGTGATTGAGGGACCCGCGATAATAGAATCGGAAAACACCACGGTCGTCATCGAGCCCGACTGGACATTTAAGATGGCGCCGGAACTCTACGGCATGATTACTTATAATTCATAAAATTTATGCGTTGTTTTGAGTAAACAAGAGGAGGACGCCAATGCCAGGCGCGATAGATTACGAAATATGTAAACGGCTTCACCCTGAACCCCCGACGGAAGAAGAACTGGAAAACATGAAGGATATTGAACCCACCTCGGCGGGTATCTTCCTGCACAAACTGTACACCATAGCCTCCGAGGGCAATGAGACCCTCGTCAAGCTCGGTGCCAGTACCGGCTGCCGCTGGGGAGATACGTCCTGCGCCATTTATACCAGGTCGGGTGACAGCGCTGTCTGCGCCTCCGGTCTGTATTTTCATTCCGTGCTGGGAACCACGGATATCAAGTATATCATGAAGTACTGGCTGAACGACCCCAGCGTCGGCGTCAAGCCGGGCGACGCTTTCTTCTGCAACTCGCCCTACATCCGCGGTACTCACCCGCCGGATATGGGAATCTATGCACCGATATTCTACAAAGACAGGCTGATATGCTGGATTGGCGCCGTTGTCCATACCGGGGAATGCGGCGCCTGCGAGCCCGGCGGTATGCCCACCGGCTCGAGGAGCATGTATGACGAGGGAATCCAGGTTCCCGCCATGAAAATCGCCGAGAATTATCGTCTCAAGGAGGACATTCTCAATTACTTTAACCACATGGTGCGGGACCCGCGCGCCATGACGCTGGATATCAAGGCGAGGATGGCATGTTTGAGGGTGGTCGAAAAACGCTTATTAGCCGTCATCGAGAAGGCAACGCCGGAGTATATGATTGGCATTCTCCGGTACGTCATTAAAATTACTGGCGAGGCTACCCGGATGCGCATCAATACCTGGAACGACGGCAGGTACAGCTTTGTCCAGTTCGTAGACGCCGTCGGCGTATTGCAGCGGCTGATGAAAGTCATCGTCACGCTGGAGAAGAAAGGCGACCATCTCTATTTTGATTTTAATGGTACTTCACCCGAGGTCTTGGACCGCGTGGCTAATTCTCCGGGAACGGGAGTCATCGGGGTAAACACGGTGTATTTACTGGGGCACCTGTTCTATGATTTACCCCATAACTCGGGCATCCTGGAGCCGATGTCGTTCAAGATGCCCAAGGGCACCATCGTTAATGCCAGCCGGGAGTCTCCTAAAGCCGGCTGCGCCTATGTCCACGAGGCTGGTTCGCTGGCGGTGCAGTATGTGCTCCAGAACGTAATCTACACCGCCAGCCCGGAGCGGACCGAATGCGCCGGTAACCGTGGTTTCGATACCCTCTCTTACGGGGGGGTGAACCAGTACGGGGAGCCGTTCGCCGATGCGGGAGCCGAGATGAACGGCATCGGGTTTGGCGCCCGGAGCTATAAAGACGGCGTGGATGTTGCCGGGGCGTATTTCGCTCCGATGACCTCCGAGCCGGGCGAGGTTGAAAGCCTGGAGTCGCACCTGCCGTTTCTCTATCTGTACCGCGGTTTCCATCAGGACAGCTGTGGCCACGGTAAATACCGGGGTGGTGTCGGCATGGATTACGCCGTAAAAATCCACGCCGTGCCCGGTGCCGCCCTGGGCACCTGGGGTTTCGGCTCAAAAATTACTATATCGCAGGGAATCTTTGGCGGCTACGGTGTTCCGGCTCTGCCTTTCCTGGCGATTTCTAAATCCAACCTGGATGAGATGCTGCGTAATACCGACCCCGATATCCCGAGTTCGGCAAGAATGCTCTACCAGGAGCAGGCTATCAAGGGTAATTATCGTTTGAGGGGTTACCCCTGCGTTGCCGAACCCACCAGGGAAGGCGATCTGGTCGCCGGCGGCACCGGGGGCGGCGGAGGTTACGGCGACCCTATTGAACGTGACCCGTCTCTCGTCATGGCAGACCTGGCGAAGGGAGCCATATCCCACTGGGCCGCCAGGAATGTTTATAAAGTCGTCTACGATGAGACAAGGCTGGCGGTTGATGAGAAAAAAACCGGTTCCTTACGCGAGCAGGAAAGAAAGGATAGGAAGACAAGGGGCAGGAGGTTCGCGGAGTTCGAGAAGGAATGGGCGAAAAAGAAACCCGGTGACGAGACGCTGGAGTTTTACGGTGCGTGGCCAACGCCCGGGAATGAAACGTTTGACTACTTCGGTCACTGGCCGGAGGCAGCGGCAAATGAATAAGATTGCCGCCGGTGCCCGGGAAGCCCTGGCTGATGTTTTCGACGGCGCCGTCATTATGTGCGGCGGTTTCGGCTGTGTCGGCGGCATGCCTTCCGCGCTGTTCCGGGCTTTATCCGAGCTGCCGGTGAAAAACCTGACTCTCATCGGTAACGCCCCGGCTCTCGGCATCCTGGCTCAGAAGACGGCGGCAAGGACGATGCAGGTACCGGAGTCCTACGCCGACGGCTCATTGCTGCTGCAAAACGGTCAGGTGCGTAAACTCATTGCTTCCGTCCCGGCAATGGCGATTTTCCGCATGGAAGAACCCTTCCCGATCGTCAAAGCCCTGCAGGACGGACAGGACATCGAAGTTGAACTCATACCGCAGGGGACCCTGGCGGCAAGGATAAAGGCCGCCAAGGGAGGCATCCGCGCCTTCTACACGCGTACCGGCACGGGGACGTACCTCGAAAAAGGGAAGGAGATGAGGCAGTTCGACGGGCAGGATTACCTGCTGGAACATGCCCTCAAAGCCGATTTCGGCATTATCCGGGCGTATAAAGCCGACCGGTACGGCAACCTTGTCTACCGGGGGACGTCGCGCACCTTCAACGCGACCATTGCCGGCGCGGCGACGGTAACCGTTGCCGAAGTAGAGGAAATTGTGGAACTGGGAGAACTTGACCCTGAGGTGATTGTCACCCCCGGTATATATGTTGACCGGATTGTGAAAAGATAGGCTTTGTATTAAAAGTGCTGTTTGGTGTCACCCTGAGCGAAGCGAAGGGTCTCGGAATGGTGGGGTACATATGTGTAATGCCCGGCACCTCCACGAGATTCTTCGTCGTCCTTCCAGAGGAAGGACTCCTCAGAATGACATTTGATACAACACCGAAACGATAGCGGAGGAGCGGAGTATTGAGCAAATCTCAAAACCGCATGGACGAACAAACGATAGCCATGCGCGTCGCCAGAGAGTTCCAGGACGGGATGGTGGTGAACCTGGGCGGCGGCATACCGAGTCTTGCCTGTAACTTCGTGGCGGAAGGAAGGGAGGTCCTGTTCCATACCGAGAACGGCGGACTGGGCTACGGCGGCACGGCTACTCTGGAGGAAGCGGACTGGGACCTGTTCAATGCCAGCTTCCAGCCGGTCACGTACGCGCCGGGGATGAGCTTTTTCAGTCATGACGAGGCTTTCGACATGATACGGGGCGGCCATATCGACCTGAGTGTTCTCGGGGCGATGCAGGTATCCGAGCGGGGCGACCTGGCTAACTGGGCGATAGGGAGCATGGCCGATTACGACGGGGATGTTGTCGCCTGGATAAAGACCGGCAGGTTTCCGCCGGGCATTGGCGGCGCTATGGACCTGGCGGTGGGGGCGAAAAAGGTCATCGTTGCCATGATACATACGACGCGGGACGGCACCCCCAAAATCGTCAGGGAATGCACTTACGAAATAACCGCGCGCCGGTGCGTCTCCCTCATCGTCACCGATATGGCGGTAATCGAGGTCACGCCCGCGGGCCTGGTCCTCAAGGAGTTAGCCCCCGGACTTACGCCCGAAGACGTTCAGGCCGTGACCGAACCGCAATTAATCATCGCCGACGACGTCAAGGAAGTAGAGCTATAGCTGTAAACTGGTCGTTAAAGATGCTAACAGGGAGAATCATATGAAGACGAGAGTTCCGTTCCATGAGGGACTTTTTGAGGATATATCCGGTAAAAAGGCGCTGGTTGCCGCGAAATGCCGGCAGTGCGGGCAGATTATTTTCCCCGGGAGGGAAGTCTGCCTTAACTGTCAGGGAACCGACCTGGAGACAATACATTTAAGCCGCCAGGGTAAACTCTACAGTTATACCATCGTGCATATGCCCAGTGAACATTTCGACCCCCCTTATGCCGTCGGCTGGATAGAGCTGCCGGAAGGCATCAGGATATTCAGCCAGATTAGAGGCTGGCGGGAACACACTCTCACGACGGGGATGGAGATGACTTTGTTCTTTGAAAAGCTCTGGGAAGAAGAGGAAAACGAAGTAATCGGGTACGTTTTCAGACCCTCTGAGAGCGGGGGAGCCTAAAAGCATGAAAGACGTAGCTATCATCGGGGCGGGCAGCACTGTTTTCGGGAAGCTCCCGGAGAGATTGCCCTATCAACTCGGCGCCGAAGCGGCACAAGCCGCCCTCCAGGACGCGGGAGTCAACCCGAAAGACATACAGTTTGCTTATTGCGCCAACCTTTACGGCGGCATGGTTATCGGGCAGGCGGCTCTCGGTGAGACGGGCATTACCGACATCGAATTGACCAACGTCGAGAATGCCTGCACCGGCGGAGCTACCGCTCTGCGGAAAGCCTGGTGGGACATTGCTTCGGGCCTTTACGATATCGGCATTGCCGTCGGCATCGAATCCATGACCAATAGTCCGATAGCCGGTAAACTGATACCCCCCGCCAAGGGCGATATCACCGGCGAACTGGGTATGAACATGGTGGCGAAATTCGCCCTGTCGCAGAGAAGATACATGGACGTCTGCGGCGTTTCCCTGGCACAGATTGCCCGGGTCTCGGTAAAAAACCACCGGCACGGGTGCCTGAACCCCTATTCGCAGTACCGGAAAGAACTGACTATCGAGGAGATTGTAAATTCTCGCCCAATTTGCGAGCCAATTACCCTGCTGCAGTGCTGTCCGGCAACGGACGGTGCCGCCGCGGTGATACTGGCTTCCGGTGACCTGGCGAGAAAATATACCCGAAAACCGGTCTTTATAGCCGCCTCCGTATTGAAAAGCGGGGACTATTCTTTCCGCTGGGAGGACGTTACTTTCTCGGACATGACTTCCAAATGCGCCAATATCGCTTATGAAATGGCCGGCCTGGGACCCGAGGATGTCGATGCCTGTGAACTCCATGACGCCTTCGCGGTTAATGAGCTTCTGCATTACGTGGAACTGGGCTTCTGCAGGCGCGGCGAGGAAGTGCGCCTGCTTGAAGACGGCGCTACCGAACTCGGCGGAAGAATTCCGGTGAACGCAAGCGGGGGCCTGCTGTCAAAGGGACATCCCGTCAGCGCCTCCGGCGTAGCCCAGATAGTCGAACTCGTCTGGCAGCTAAGAGGCAATGCCGGCGAACGTCAGGTTGACGGCGCTAAAGTCGCTCTGGCTCATGTTATCGGCGGCGAAGCCACCGGCCTCGAGTCCGGAGCCGTGTCCGTGCATATATTAAAGAGATAATGACTGAGAAGGTTCAGTAATTACATTGACAATTGTTAAAGCAGTTACGCCAGCCCGGCTTCGTTTATTAACGTCGCCGCCCAGCGGGCCGCCTTGCCCACCACCTCCGGACAGTGGCGGTCATCATGACCGCCGGCTTTCTCGAATTTCTCAAACTCTTCCATATCGGCAAGGTAGTAAGGTCTGCCGAAAGTTTTGGTCTGTATATCACTGCAGACTACCGAGCCGTACTCCTTGATAAACATGTCGTGGAGCTTCAGCACTATCCCCATAGACCTTGTCAATTCGTCCTCGTCCTCAAATGTATCTCTCTTCCTGCCCTGCAGGAAACTCAGTATCATAGTTCCCCCGGCGTAGGCGCCACAGCTGCCGTCGGTAGCCAGGCCCCCACCGGCAGCCAGACCGCCGGACGCCCTGAAGACATCATCGTTTCTTATATTAAAGGTGTCCTGTAGCGCGGCAACCACACACTGGCTGCAACCTTTATAAATCTTCTCGTACTCTTTGCCCAGTTGATAAGCCTTCTCCGCGGTGTCTGTTTTTTTCATTAATGTTCTCCTTAATTATTCAACATCTCTTCCCGTGTTATTTGACTAATAGTATAATGGTTGACTTAGCCATTATACAACTTCGTCATCGCAGGATTCCCGGCAACCGTGCGCTTGATGTACAACGATTAGAATTGACAGGCCGAATTACTATCTCAACCTTTTACTCCACAGGCGAAATGAAAACCTCGCTCATCGTTGTGATATAATTCATAAGAAGTGCGGACAGCTATTGTGCATAATAGCGCGATATTCGGTTCCATTCATTATATGAAGGGCCAGGCGGGGCCTGTCTATGTAATGGTCGGCGCCGATGCTATCGCTGTTATCGACGTCGGATTCCCGTCAGACGCTAAAACCATCATCGCCTACGTTAGAGATGTTCTGGGTCGCGACATAAATGACATAAAAATGATAGTCCTTACCCATTCCCATTTCGACCACGTGAACGGCGTTGATTATCTAACAGAGAGGACCGGTGCCCGGGTGGCGGCGCATGAGTCTGCCAGGAAATACCTCACCGGAGAGCAGGCCCTTCCGGTAACCTCGCTGTCCAGCTACATGAGCTTTCTGGTATTTCTAATAAGGAACAGATTTCCCCGCCCGTCACTGACGGATATTTGCCTGATGCCCCGCGCCGGTATCCCGGGGTTCAAAAAAGGTATAGAAACCAGGGTGGAAACGTGGCTTAAGGACGGAGAGGGAGTACCCGGCCTCCCCGGCTGGGAGGTGGTTCATACCCCGGGGCATACCGATGACGGAATCTGTCTCTACAATTTTAAGGAAAGGGCCCTGTTTTCCGGCGACACAATTATCAATGATAAAGGAGTGCTCCGGTTGAACCGGCTCCTGGTCTGGAATGAAGCCGCCCTGAAAAACTCCTTCAGGAAACTCCGGCAGCTTCCCGTTGATAGCCTGTTTCCGGGATGGGGCAAGCCCGTGAAAAAGAAAGACGTCCTTAAAGACGTTATGTAGTAGTATAAAGTCAGCCGCTTTTACCGGTTATTCTGCAAAGGTGCCGTAAGTCCTGAAGAGGAAATCGGCATTTTGTGAAGCCTCGTCATGAGACCACGCAGTTCCTGCCGGATAGGTATTCCCGTCGCGTTTCCATCCGAAGACATTAGCCTCTGTTCCTTCAATCATAATGAGCAGGTCGGCGCCTTCGCCGACGTATATGCCTCCTTCGGGCATTTCGAACCGCAGCCAGCCGTTGAAACCTTTTTCCACAAACTGCGATACCGCAGTCAGCAGTTCCTTGCCCTTGTAAAGGACTCTCATCGTGATAATGTCACTATCCTCAACGGGAGGGCCGGCGAGGGTGTAAATATTGACTTCCACAGCCACAAGAACAGGGTACTGCGTCACAAACGACTGCCCCGTTCCGGTTTCAGGCAGTATATTTATCCCTCCGGACCAGGAGGGGTCGGGTGGGTCGTTAACCTGGTCGATAAACGGTTCGGGTTCCTTCGGGCGGAAGATGGCAATGACGTGTATATCCCTGTCCATGGTCAATTCCAGAAACGGTGAATCGCCGTAATCTCCACTCCAGCCGGCAAACTCATGCCCCTCCGCGGGCATGGCTTGTATTGTCAACCTGGTGCCTTCTGCGAAGGTATACGTTCCCGGCTCAGGGCTGGTTATCCCTTCTCCTTCAACGGCTATGTTAAGGTCAAACCATATTTTTTCCGGTTTGAAGTAGGCGATAATCGTCTTATCTCTGTCCATGACTATATTCAGGGACGCGAAAGTCCCGGAGACGTCACCGCCCCACTGGTCGAATACCCAGCCTTCTTCCGGCTCGGCAATAATAGCAGCTTTGCCGTTTTTCTCGTAGGTATAACCGGTTACCGCGCGGGCGGTACCCCTGCCTTCCACCAGTAAAGTCAAATGGGTTTTTTCAGCTTCTCTCTCCCCGGGTACTATTTTACTTGTACCGGGCTTAACCCGGGACTCAAAATAGCCGTCGTTATCCTTATCTATCTCCAGTACGGTGAAACTATCCCGCACGTTGATGCTGTTTTCGGGCGGCGCTACAAAAGGAGTGTAGGTAAACTGTAACCTGGCGACGGTAGTAGGCGTTACCGGGACGTCACGGTATTCCAGGTATCTTTTTACGTTATTATGGCTATCGGGTATCTGGGTCTTGATATCTATATCCCCGTAATCATTCCCAACGACTATCATTGTGTATCCATCGGATACGTCGCCGTCGGGTATGATAATCGTCTTGCTGTGGGCGCCCTCCGGGGCGATGTACTCCGCTCCCGGTATCTGTGTTTCGAACTCTCCCTGTTCGTTGAGTCCGGCGTGGTTGCCATACTTATCGTAGACATGGATGTCCCCCGGACTGAAGAGAGAGAAAATTGACAGGTCGGGCCATTTGCGGGCGAACTCGGGCAGGAATGAAAAGAAATAAGCCTGCGGGTATTCCGCCGTTTTTTCCGCCCACTGGTAGGGATTCAGCCACCGCGAGTTCTTTTCCCCTTTGCTTCCCCAGGCAGGACCGTTAGGACCGCACTGCGTCCATATCAGGGGTCCCCAGGAAAACGCGAAGTCGAGGTGTTCTCCCCAGCACCCCCGGAAGTCCACCCATTGATTTTTGTCATTTTCCGGGTCTTTCTCCGAAATCATGATAACTTCCGGGCTGATTTCTCTCCAGTTGCTCAATCCCGTATCGTCAAAATCGGTTATCAGCCAGTATTGCCCCGGCGTAAAGTAATTGGCGTGCGAACCCCGGGCGACATAGACCAGGGGATGGGTGCCGGCTATCAGTCCTTTCTCCCGCATTTCATCCCAGGAAAGCTTCTGTCCGGCCTGGTGCTGGGAATAGGCGGCGAATTCCGGCTCAACCCCCGTTTCCATCAGTTCCTGCGCCGAAAGGTCGGGGAAGACAAGCTCTACCAGTTCCCAGTCGCCTTCGTGGAGATTGCTCCATTCGTCGAAGTAATAAAAAAGCCAGTACTGTATCACGGTATGCCCGGTACCCCCCGGTTTCAATACCCGGGCGTATACGGTGGGAGACAGACCGGATGCAATTGCCTGGTCATATCTTTGCTTGTAGCCGAAAAGCGACTCCAGAAAAGAAGCCGGGCTGAGCTCGGGGATATCCAGATAGTAACTGCTTTCCGAATATTGCATCATCCCGGCTATTGAGGCTTCTCAATCATTGCCTGCACGGGGACCGGCTCGTACTTTTCACCGGGTTCTTCGTCATTCTTCAGGAGGATAACGGGAGAGAATCGATTGGCTAATACCACCGCCCATTCGGAGTTGTCCTCAGGCACCGCCTCAACGGTCGGGCAACTGCAAGCCGCGGGCCACAGCATTATTGTCAGGACAAGGATTGTCAATACCATAAATACTGTTTTCATATGTGGAATTATGGTAAGACACAATCTGGATGTTGTCAACTCCCCGCCGCCGTCATCACCACTCTAGTCCCTTGATATTTCAGTTTACCCGTTTTCGTATTCCTGCCGGATTTTTTCCATTACTCTTGTGGAGAATTCTTTTCTTTCTTCCTCGCTTAAAGTAGTAATCGGCAGCACCCAGTCCATGTCCTGCAGGTTATCAATCAGCATGGGAATCAGGTCGTAAGGGACGGATATAAGCACCAGGCCCTCGGGGAGCAATTTCTTGATTCTCATGCCGTAGCCGAGGCCGGTGATGGTGTAGTTCAGGTTGCCGGTAACGAAGGGATAAAAAAATACCCAGGCGCACATCAGGACGGGCGTGATTTTGGTGGTCAGCGGTTTGCCGGTGGAATAACTCAATGCCCTCAGTATTATTTCCGCCTGTCCCGGACTGGCGGTAATTACCAGCACGTCCGGCTCGAAAGGCAGCTTGTCTACCGGAGAAAAAGAGACGTATCTAACGGTATCTCTGGTCAGCATGGGTACGTACTGGTAAATCCTCCGGTTGGCGCGGGCTTCCTGGTAAATCCTTTCCTTGGCACCTATCTGACCGGCTTCAAAAATAGGTTCCGGTTCCATAATTCCCATTAAAAGTCTCTCCACGCAGGCGAAGTTCTCCCTGGCGGCGTAAAAAGGACGGCGGTCCTGGGCTTCCCGGAACATCTGGCAAATAGGCATGCTTTCTTCGAGCTTGTCCAGACCCTCCGGTCTATTTAGCAGGAACTTAATGCCTACCGGCTTGTGTTCAAAGTTGAATTTATCAAATATCGAATAGTCTTTCCGGGTTGCTGTCATATTAACCTCCCCGTGATAGTATTACCCTCTTCTCTACCGGCCTTTATTACGCGTGGAACTAGCGGGAATTTTCTCTCGCAGTTCTTTCAGGCGATTATCAAACCTGTCAAAATGTTCTTCTCTGCCCGAGGAGCGCCAGTTTCGGTACAGATTATCGTCATTCAGGTTTTCAATTATGGTGGGCATCATGTTCCAGGGTATGGAAATCAGGAACAGGCCTTCTGGGATAGACATATTTATCGCTTCCATGCCCAGACTGAGACCGGTGACGGTAAAGTTCATTTTTCCGCTGATAACCGGATAGATATACAGCCAGGCACAGGCCATCACCGGCGTCCCCCGGCAGGACCAGGCATCCCCCGACGAATAGCAATCGGCTCTCAGTATATTCCTTGCCTGTTTCACATTGGCAGTTATAATGGTAACGTCCGGGTCAAAGGTGAGCTGGTCGATAGGGGAGAAGGCAACGTAGTGAACGGAGCTCTTAAGCATTCTGGGGACATACTGGTATAATTTACGATTGGCTCGAGCTTCTTTGAAAAGTCCGGAAGTCCCTCCGGCCAACCCGCTGACGAGTACTGCCTCGGGGTCTTTCATCCCCAGCAGGAGCGGCTCGACACATACGAAGTCATCTTCCTGCACGTAAAAAGGTCCCGTCTCCTGCGCTTCCATGAACATCTCACAGAGAGCGCGCTTCACTATAATTCTCTTAATACCCTCCGGTCGGGTGGGCAGGAATTTGACGCCTACCGGTTTCCTTTCCAGATTAAGCTTATCAAACGCCGAATAATCCCGCGGGGTTGAATTCATCACCGTCTCCTTACACTTTAGTATTTCGTTATCATCCCGTCATCATGCTGGGGAGCCAGAGGCTTATCTGGGGAAAAGCTATCAAAATAGCCAGGAAAATAAAGAGGGCAATCAGGAACGGCAGCACCCCCTTCAGCAGCTTATCCAGGGGTATATTAAAGGCGGTTCTCATCAGGAACAATTCCAGTCCCATGGGCGGGGTAATCAGCCCTATCTGCATATTAACCACGTATAAAACGCCGAACCATACCGGGTTAAAGCCCAGGGCTTCGATTACCGGAACGAAGATAGGTACCGTGAGCAGCATGATGGTTATGGCGTCGATGAAGCAGCCCAGGACTAAAAGCAGGATATTTATGGCAATAATCACCAGCCACGGTGAAAGGTCTGAAGTCGTCACGAAACCGGTTATTGACTTGACGGCGCCGGAAGTACCGATAACGTAGGAGAACAGCCAGGCCCCCACCATCATAAACAGAATCATGCCGTTCATGATGGCTGTTTCGGTTAAAGCCCGCTTCAGACCCTCCCAGCGCAGGTCGAAAACGGCAACGCCAATGATCAATACCACCACACAGCCCACGCCGGCGGCTTCGGTGGGAGTTGCCACCCCCGTATAAATCGTCCCCAGAATAGAGAGCATCACCACCACGATGGGCCAGACTCTTTTTAACGAGGAGAATCGCTTTTTCCAGGTGACGCCGCCTACGGGGGGACCGAGTTCCGGTTTACGCCAGCAGATGATAATCGCTACCGCCGCCAGCATCAGGGCAAGGAGTATGCCCGGCAACATCCCGGCGATGAAGAGACGGCCGATGGACGTCTCCGAGAGGACTCCGTAGATAATCATGCCGGCGCTGGGCGGGATTAAGGGACCGAGAACGCCGCCGCAGCAGAGTCCGCCCATGGCAAGTCCCTTGTCATAGCCGTATCTCCGGAATTCCGGCTCGGCAACTTTGCCGACGGCCAGGATGGTGGCGGTACTGGTGCCGATAGCGGCAGCCATGGCTGCCTCGCCCCAGATGCTGGTCACGATGAGGCCGCCGGGAATGCGGGATAACCAGCTCCGGGCGGCCTCGTAGATGTCTTCACCGATTTTTGTTTCCGCGATAAGACAGGCGATGAGAATGAACAGGGGCAGAGGCGTCCAGTTTATATCATAGAGCGTGTTGAAAGTAGTCCAGCCTAATTTTTCCAGACTGAGAGGGCCGTAAGCGAAGAAAGCGACCACCAAAGCGGTAAATCCCAGGGCATAAATAACCGGTATGCCCATCAGCATCAGAAAAAGCATGCCGACGACGCATACTATAGCTGCCGTAGTAAAATCCATAACTAACTCATTTCATCAAGTACCGAGCGGCGCCAGGTCTTATTCCGTCTGGTTCCGTCCTTTACCGCCCTTCAGCAGAGTGATGCCCCGGCAAATCTTACTGACAAGCACCAGGCAAAGCAGTGTGTAACCGAAAGGTATCACGAATTTGATCGGGGCTAGGGGCAGTTTCCAGGTGGATTGACTGACCTTGCCGATCTGCATTGTATATATGGCATCGCCCAGGCTCTTCCAGGTGAGTACCGCACAGAAAATAAGCGCCAGGAGCGGAAATATGGTGCCGAGTACGATGTCTTTCGCTCTGGAGGGGAAACGCGAAGCAACGAGGTCGTTCCTGACATGACGGTCCAGAAGTTCCACTCCAGCGACGGCTAAAACCCCGCAGAACAGGAGAAACATGGTGCTGACCTCGTAGGCGAAGGGGTCGGGGGAACGGAAGGCGTATCGCTTAATCACGCCGTAGGTCTCGATCCACGCCATCAGGAATACCAGAATCCCGCTTATCAGCATGAGGAAAAGACTGACACGCCCTAGCGCGTGATCCAGTTTCTGCATCACTCTTTTAAACAACTTATTTTACTCCGCTGAAGGAATTTGCGCGCTTTCGGACAAGTCGCCAGCGGCTACACAGTCCCGCAGGCATGACGTTCGGGTAACGTTTTTTAACGAGGATACTTCTTGTTAGCCTCGTCGGCAATATCCATCACTTTCTTGCCGAAATCACCCATGATAGCCAGTTGCTCATCGGTATATGACTGGCACGCCGCTTTCCACCTGTTTATCTCCGACTGCGGCACGTTGTAGATATCTACACCGGCTTCAGCTAACCTGGCAAAGTCCGCATCCCATTCTCCTACCAGCCACTGGTCGATTTTATCCGATATCTTCTTGGCTTCTTCAAGCATTATATCCTGAACCCTCTTGGGCAGTTTGTTCCAGGAATTCAGGTTTATAGAAAACCCGTGTAAAGCAGCGACCATATAGGATGAAGACATATGTTTGGCGACATCAGTGAGAAGGAATATGTTCATAGCGGCCGGTGCCGTAATCACTCCTTCCGCCGTTCCCTTCTCCAGCAGCGAGTAGGACTCGGTATACGGCACACCGGTCACGGCGGCACCGCCGAGAGCCTCTATTATCGCGGCAGTCGTGGGTGAGATAGCCTGGACCAGCAATCCGTTCCAGTCCTCCAGCGTCTTGACCGGCTTGGTGGCGAGGAGTTCTACCGCCGTATAGTTATGCATGCAGAGCAGTTTCTGGTTGAATTTATCTTCCAGTATCTCATTATACATTGGCATTATCTTCGGTACGGCGTATATTTCTGCGTGAATGTTGTTGAATAAGAAAGGCAATTCATTGGCACCCAGTTTCGGTTCGTCGGCGGAGTTGGCGCTGGGGGTGATTGCCCCCATATCAGCCACACCTGTCCTGACACCATCAAGAATCTCCGGGAAGGCGAGCATTTCCTGGTTGGGGTAATATTCGATGGTGTAATCGGGACCGCAACGCGCGTTAAACGCATCGACAAATGCCTGCTCGTCATTAATGTAGGGGCCCATGGCGGCGCTCGCAAACTTCAGGACCACCGGCTCATCGGGCTTGGCTTCACCGCAGGCGGTGAGTGTGCCCCCGATAACGGAGACAAGAAGTACGGCACAGAGTAATATAATGATTTTTTTCATCTTGAGAGATACCTCCTTTAGAATATGCGTGAGTGCATTGTTATTTTTTGACTATTCGCTGTTCATCACCTCCTTTTCCCATATGAACTCCTTTATATTGTCGGTTATGCGTTGCGCGCTGGCTTTGACTTTCTTGACCACGTCCGCCACCTGGGGAGCCAGGCGACTTTCCGGTCCCACGAGGCTCAAAGCCACCGGCCAGAAGTAGTTCTTAACGGGTGCGGATATACACAATGCCCCGGTAATTCTCTCTCCGTAACTGGCGGCATAACCCTGTCGCCGGGCTTCCTTTACCTGGGCAACCAGTATCTTCTTATCAGTGACGGAATGTTCGGTTACCTGTTTAATACTGATATTATTAATGACCAGTTTCAGTTCGTTGTCGTCGAGCTGTGACAGCAATACCTTGGCAGCGGAGCCGACAAATACAGGCCCGACCGGGTCAGCACCCTCAAAGACTTTTATCTTGTGCTTGCCCATAATTTCATATAAACGGTCATAATGACTGCCTATCATGATATTCAGTTCCACATTCTCTCCGGTTATATCCCATAATTTCTTTATTTCTTCAAGGGCGCAGGTGATAAGTTTATAATGATTGGTTTTGGGGTTCGAGGCGAGTTTGGTGACCAGCGGACCCAGGTAGTACCGGCGGGTCATGGGGTCGTAAGCCACCATATGCAGTTCTTCCAGTGTTTTAAGCACCCTGTAGACGGTCGGTTTAGTAAGCCTGGTAGAAACGGCAATTCCGGTCAGCGTGTTTATACCGTCGCTCAAACACGCAAGAATGCTGATAGCGCGTTGTACGGAACGGATTGAGGGCTGGTTCTTGACCATTTCTGTAGCTGAGTTTCGCTGAGTGAAACTTTTATTTCTATTTGGCACATACCATTATAGCACGATAATTTTCCGTGTCAAAATATTCTGAAAAATTCCAGCCAATCGCTTACTTATCTCCGGCTTTGGAGATCAGGACGGTGAAATAAAATAAACGCTCTGAGAGAAGGTTTTGGTTCTACATTATAGCCGTAAATTAATATGTTTAACCACCTGTTTTCAAAGATATCACTTCTCCGTAATAAAGAGAGTCAATCCACGTAGGTAGTTTTGTGGTCTCCGGAAAGGCCGATAAGGAAGAAAGCGTAAGGCCGGTCGACCCACCTGGCAATTACCGGATTATGCGGCAATCCCCGGGGACATATGACGGCAGTCGGTTTATCGATGATATACCTTTCGTGTTCCTCCCCCATGTCTATCGATATTTCCGCCCCCAGGTAATCGATGTCGCTCGGGTCGGTACCGACAAAGACCAGGACTTCGTCGGTGGGGTGAATGTGCGCCCCGTCCGAATCGCCCGGTCCGCGGTGCCAGACGCCGGGCGATTTATAGAAGCCCCAGGTAAAGTTTAGATCCAGACCTTCCAGGTCCTTGCCGTACATCCATACCAGGTTATCCGCGTTACCGGGTCCCACCCTCATACCGTCCGAAGCCATCTTTTCAAATTGGGCTCTCTCCTCGGGGGTCAATCTGTCCAGGGACGTCTTGAACGGTACCAGGGGTTTAACCAGATGGTCGTACTTATGACCGTAAGTCAGGGTTTCCGGACTGACTTTTATCTTTTTCTCCGAAAAAGTTGATACCATCAGAGGCCCTCTGGCGCCTCCGGCTGGCGGCTGCTGTCTCTGGGCTATCTGCTGGTCTGTGATACCAGACCCCATCCAGGTCGTCGTCGGCTCGGCGCCAAGGGAAAATATCATAAAGCTGTAACCTATCGGATTGGTCACATCCTGGGTAATCGACGGGCAATGGGGCAAACCGGCGGGGACGATGACGACCGACGGTTTATCAAAGGTGTGGACCTCCAGTTCTTCACCCAGGCAGTACGAGGTTTTCGCCCCCAGATACTCGACGTTGTCGGGATCGAGGCCGACCCATACCAGGGCTTCCGGGTAAGGGTGTATGTGCGGGTCCATGCCGGGGTGCCAGTCGCCCAGGCCGGTATAGAATCCCCAGGAAAAATTAAGCGGCAGCCCTTCCAGGTGCTCTTTTCCGTTCAGCCAGTAGATGCTGTCGGCGTTTCCCGTGTTTTTAAAACCGGCGCCGTCCCTCATCATCTGGGGTATCGAGGCTATGTTCAGCGGTTTTAGCAGGTGCTCGTATTTTCCCTTCGCCATTTCAGTTACCCTCCTTGGTTTTTCAATCATTACACCGTATTTTTATAAGGCTGGTTTATCAGGATTAATCTACTATGGTGGTTTCGTATTCACCGCCTAGGGCAATCGAGTAGAATGCATAAGGTCTATCGACCCATCTGACGACTACCGGATTGTGCGGCAGTCCTTTGGGGCAGATAACGACGGTGGGTTTCTCAAAGACATACCTTTCGTGTTCCTCACCTATATCTATCTCTATCTTGGCCCCCAGGTAGTTGATATCGGTCGGGTCGAGGCCGGCGAAGACCAGGACTTCATCAACGGGGTGGGCGTGCGCGCCGACGCCGCGGTGCCAGATGCCGGGCTTGCTGTAGAGTCCCCAGATAAGGTTAAGCTCCAGTCCCTCCAGGTCCTTGCCGTAAAACCACGCCAGGTGGTCGGCATTGCCCGGTCCTGATTTCTGTCCGCTCTTGGCCCTTTTCTCAAACCGGGCTCGCTGCTCTGGCGTCATCATATCCAGCGCTGGTTTCCCCCGCTGGATTACCATGCCCGTTTTCAGCGGTTTAATCAGGTGCGCGTATTTACCGGTAGCTTTGGTTGGGTTTTTCTTCAGCCTCTTTTTCGATACGTAAGAGGTCATCCCTATCTGTCTCCCGCCCTTGGCGGCGGCTGCCTGCATCGCCTTCATCGTCTCCTCCGAGACCCCCTCACCCATCCAGGTTGTCGTGGGTACGGCGCCCAGGGACGCCAGGTAAAAACCGAAACCCTTGGGACTCCACACCCGCTTGGTTGTCAGCGGGCAATGGGGCATGCCGGCGGGGACGATGACGATGGTGGGGACATCGAACGTATACGCCTCCTGTTCCTCGCCCAGGCACACCTCTATTTCCGCCCCCAGGTAGTTCAGATTAGCCGAGTCGAGGCCGACGAAGACGAGACATTCCGCGTAGGGATGCGTATGGGGGTCCTGACCGGTATGCCAGTCGCCGATGCCGCTATAGAACCCCCAAGTAAAATTCAGGTTAAGTCCTTCCAGGTGGTCCCTGCCGTTCAGCCAGACGATTTTATCGGCGTTGCCCGGTCCGTTGGCGAAAGCCCCTTTCGGCATATCCAGCTTCTTCATCACTTCCATATCCATACCGCCGACACTCAGCGGTTTTACCAGGTGTTCGTATTTTCTTTTTATCATCGTGATTACGCTCCTCTGCTATTTCAGTATTATATTAGGCCCTGACGATATTATATTCTACTTCTCTAGATAGGTTGTTGTACAGATGGTCGGTGACTAAATCATGCCCCTGAGCCGCGGGTCGAGGGCATCGCGCAAGCCGTCTCCGACCATGTTGAATCCGAAGACAACCAGCATCAGCGCCGCACCGGGCGCAAACGAAAGAATAGGATTTGATAACAGATACTCACGGCCATCGTTTATCATGCTACCCCAGGTGGGGACCTCCGCTTCCACCCCGATGCCCAGGAAGCTGAGGCCCGCCTCGGCGAGGATAGCCATACCCAGCATCATCGTGATGAAGACCATAATAGGGGGCAGGCAGTTCAAGATGACGTGACGTATCATGATATACCATGAAGTCGACCCCATGGCACGCGCCGCCAGAATGTAATCGCTTTCTTTTACCACAAGCACCTGCCCGCACATAAGTCTGGCATATCCCGGCATGAGACTGACCGCCAGGGCGATAATTACATTTTCCAGGCCTCCTCCCAGTACTGCCGCTATCATCAGCGCCAATAATATCATCGGGAAGGACATTAAGGCATCCATGATTCTCATGATAACGGCATATACCCAACCCCCGAGAAAGCCGGATATCATCCCGAGCGTTACGCCGATGATGGCGGCGAAGGATACCGAGATCAGGCCTATCTCAAGAGAGGTTCGCGTCCCGTATATAACCCGGGATAACGTATCTCGTCCCACCGTGTCGGTGCCGAGCAGGTGTTCCGTGGATATTGGCGCCAGCCGGTTCTTTATATCCAGCTTATAAGGGTCGTAGGGGGCTATCAAAGGCGCAAATATCGCCACCAGTATTAAAGTGATGAGAATAACGAGTCCGACCACGACAACAGCGCGATTGGTCAGCACCCTCAAGAAGCGTTTGAATTCACTGACGCGGGGAGGAGCGGAACCAAACTCGTTTATCTCTATGACTCTATTTTCCAAGCAAATCCCCCCTACTGGTATCTTACCCTCGGGTCTATCCAGCCATAAGCCAGGTCTACGATTAAGTTGGCGAAGACTACCGCGGCAGCCATGAGTAACGAAATTGCCTGAACATACGGATAGTCCTGCCGCATGATTGCGTCTACCGCCAGCCTGCCCATGCCCGGAATGGAAAACACCTGTTCAATAAGCACCGAACCGCCGAGTACCAGGGGCACTCCCAGTCCCAGCAGAGTCACGATGGGAACAATGGCATTTCTCAGGGCGTGTTTTAAAATTACGACGCGGAAGCGCAAGCCTTTTGACCATGCCGTCCTTATGTAGTCCTGGTGCAGCACCTCCAGCATGGCGGAACGCACCTGCCTCGTATTCATGGATACGGCGCCTATCATCAGGCAAAATACCGGCATAATAAGCATTCTGGTGCTGAGCCAGAAATCATCGAACGGCGAGGTATAGCCCATGGTCGGCAACCAGTCGAGGTATAAGGCGAATAAGTAAATCATCAGTACCCCGAGCCAGAAATTCGGCACGGTGATACCCAGGTTTGCCAGCGTCGTCACCACATTATCTATCCATGAGCTTCTCTTTACGGCGCAGATAATACCCGCCGGAATGCCGAGGATGATGCTGATAATGAAGCTCAGGATTCCAATGTGAAGAGTAATGGGGATACGGCGCAGTATCTCCTCATGGACAGGCAGTTTACTGACGAGTGACCTTCCCAGGTCTCCCCGAAAGATGTTGCCTGCCCACTCGAAGTACTGGACGATAAGGGGCTTCTCCAGGCCGTATTGTCTCCTCAGTTCTTGGAGCTGTTCCATGGTGAATTCTTCAGTCTCGGTCGAGGATACCAGCATGAGAAGCGGGTCTCCGGGGAGAAGACGCACCGCAATAAATATAATGACCGTGACGATTAATAAGACGACGGCGCACTGAATCAATCTTCTTATTATGTAAGTGGTCATCTCTTTAACCGCTGAAGATAGACCTATATGAAGCTAATCAGTTTCACAGAAATTTGTTTACACACTTATAAATCAGTCACAATATTTTACGACTGATTTCATTGAATCAGCAGATAATTGCTTCGGAGGGGCGGGCTCTTACAAGCCCGCCCCTCTATCAAAGGTAAACGCTACTATTTCACCCAGAGGTATTCCGCAACGAAGTAGGGCGGGAACGACAGGGTGAGGAAGGCGTCCTCGAGTCCGCCTATCCTATCGGAAAAGGCGTAACCCATACCTCCGTCATGGACCGGGACAAGCAGGGCATTATTGTGGATATACCTTACCGTATCCTGAATAAGACCGATATCCGGGTATATATCTGAATAGGCAATTTCATCCAGGTACGCCTGCAGTTCATCCGGTTTGTACATATTCGAGAAGAATATACTATGCTGGTCCAGGTACATCCCCAGGGTCATGCCGTAGTTAGCGAAGCCCGCAAAAGGCTCCAGCATCATACCTTCAAACTTCCCAAATCGGAGTTCTATGTACTGGGTATCGGTGACGTAGTTAATCGAGGTCTTGATACCCACATCATCCAGGTACTGTTTGATAGCCAGGTTGATATCTTTATCACTGTTGATGTGGGGCGTTATCTGGGTCATGAAGCCATCCGGGAAGCCGGCTTCCGCCAGCAGCGCCCTGGCTTTGTCCGGGTCATAAGGGCGGTAGGTTATATTTTGTTCGGTATAGGCGACGTTATCCCTGGCGATGACATTCTTGATGGGCAAGAACAGCCCGTAACCGAGTCCTTCCGCAATCTCTTCGCGGTTGATGGCATATTCGACCGCTTCGCGGACTCTCTGGTCACGGAAAGGCGATGCTTCGTTATTGGTATCGAACATCAGTGTGAAGACGGCCTGGTGCTGGGTCATTACCTTAAAACCCATATCGAGATAGTCTTTAGCCAGCCTGCCGAGTTCCACCGGTAAGCCATCAGCCTCGCCACCCTGCATGGCTGCCTTTTGGGTCATCGGGTCTACAACATAGATAATTTTTATCTCATCAAGATAGGGCAGACCTTCTATCCAGTAGTTGGGGTTCTTCTTGGCGACAAAGCTCTGGTCCTGCTGAAAGCTTACGAACTCGAACGGCCCGGTGCCGCAGGGATTTTTCCTGATATAGTCGAGGTTGCCGCCTTTCTGAGCGGCGGTGGGAGATGCAATCCAGGTTCCGGAGGGGCTATACAGGATGCCGTTGCGGTATTCCTTGAAGTAAACCTTTACGGTGTAGTCATCAAGGACCTCCACGTGGTCCCAGTAAAACTGGCGATTATTTTCGATGGCGGCATCAAAATTGAACTTGACAGCATTGGCGTCCAGGTCTGTCCCGTCGTGGAATTTCACGCCCTGGCGGATGGTGTATGTAGCCGAGAGCTTGTCTTCAGCCAGTTTCCAGTCCGTCGCCAGCATCGGCTCGAAGGTGCTATCGGCCAGACCCCGCATAAGACTCTCGTAACACATCTGCGGTGTGGTGGAATCGTTCCCCATAAATTCATGGGGCCAGCCAACGTTACCCCCCGGGCTGCCGTTCAAAATCAGGTAAAACGTATCTCCGTACTTGGGACCGGCGGTTTCGGTGGGGGTAGCCGTGGGAGTAGCTGTGGGGGTGGCTGTCGGTGTTTCCTCGGCTGGTTCACCGCATCCGATTAACAGAGAGCTTAAGACGATAATACAAACGATACTAAATATCAGCTTTTTCAATCTAAACCTCCTGTTAAGATTATTTGCCGGTTTTTACTGCTTACGTACGTGTTTTTTTATTTGTGATTTGACGAAAATCTCACCCCCTCTTCTTTTAATTCAGGCAACCGAACATGGTCAGGCGAAGCCAGGAAAAGTTATGTCCGCCTATTATATTTATATAAAAATTTTTTTGTCAAGGAACGGATTAAAGGCTGAAAGGATATTAGTCAGACTCAGTTGTTTTTTGGAGTAAGGGCTGACCGGATGAGGCAAAGTCAATCTAGAATTGGTTCGTTTGTTCCCGGCAGGCATCTTTCGTATTTATATTGACAAATACGCTGGTGGAGGCATACACTGAACCCGACATGGTAATCTGAATGAACGTTATTTCGGGTATCATCAGATTACAGAGAAGCCGGGACTCGAAAGGATGAGTAAAAATGAATCACCCGACTCAGCGCAGAGTCGGGCAATTCACTGGAGCACTAGGGTAACTAAGCCGAAGATACCCTACTGGGGTATAGCATACCATTACTCTTTCACGTTGTCAATAGCTGATTTTGGAATTTCTGTTCTGCTGAGGTAGAATAACTGGAGAGAGTATCAAGAAATTGTTCCGCATCGGAGGACGCGATGACAGGCGATAAGAAAACCGAGGTGACAAGAGAGGCAATAGTCAAGCGACTCAAACGGATAGAGGGGCAGATACGCGGTCTTCAAAAGATGGTTGCCGAGGAACGCGAATGCGAGAGCATAGTGACCCAGCTGGCGGCAGTCCGTTCGGCTATCGATAGCGTCGGCGCGCTGGTGCTGAATAATTATATCAAAATATGCGCCCCGAAAGGCAGCAAGTCTGACCCCGATGTCTACGAGTCTATGGTACGGGTAGTGGGTGTGTGGGGGCGGGTTCATCTGGGCGAATAGGTAATATATGCTGCCGGGTAAATTGCAGGGATTTTAGCTTTTTATCGCAAACAAAGGTCCGTTAGCCCTTACGCCTGGCTATGTCATCGTACCACTTGCCGTAGTGGTTCCTGGCATAGGTTTCGGAGATTTTACCGTTCCACATGGAACGCAGCGACTCCGTCATGCGCGGATGGATAACCCCCAGGTAGATGTGTACCAGCAGCATGAGCAACGCCAGAATGAAGGCAATATCATGCACAATCACGAACCACTGAAATACACCCGATGATAGGGCATCCTTGGCGAACCACATAATAAAGCCGGACACCACAAAAAGAACGCCGGTAGCCAGCGCGATGAACTGCCACATCTTTTGCCCGGTATTTACTTGTCCCTGGGGCGGCATTTTTTCCTCGTCACCGCCGAAATAGTAATCGGGGGCGCTGCGTACCCATTGAATATCGTCCTTGCCCCACGTAAGAGTTTCTTTGATAAAGTGCCACGACATTTTTGGATTGAGAATGAAATAGACTATCGGCGCCCCGACGAAAAACACCACGGCGATGCGATGGATGGACCTGGTAATGCCTCCGGCAGCGGCGCCTCCCAGACCCGGGAAAAATAGAATGGCGCCGGTAACCAGCAATACCAGAAAAGACGCCGTGTGAATCCAGTGAAACCAGATAGTGCGTTTCTTGAAACGTTCGACCACTCTTGCTTCCGTCATTACTTTACTTCCCTTCTCATTCTCAGCCGGGCGACCAGGTAGTTCAGCCCGAAGCCGGCCACGACGGCAATCGCCAGACCGGAACCGATCCATTTGAAAATGTCACGGACGGTACCGGCAGCGGGTACCTGGGGGTCGGCGGGGAGGCCATATAAATCCGGCGCGCCATCAAGGACATACATCACATGCAGGCCCTGGGCTTCATCGACACCGTAAACCGAGGCTTCGACGCCGTTGCGGCGCAGCTCGGCGACCCTTTCTTCCGCCTGCGTGATTAATTCGGCGCGCTTGCCGTAGGTAATCGCCCCGGTGGTGCAGGCGTCGGCACAGGCTGGCGGCTCGTCGTTGGTAACGCGGTCATGGCAGAAAGTGCATTTGTTCATGATTGCCACGCCGGTTACCGTGGTTTTTTCCATTTTGGGGACGTCAAAGGGACAGAATTCGACGCAATAGCCGCATCCGGAGCATTTCTCTTTTTCGTACTGGACGTAACCCAGCTGGTTGTAGCTCAACGCCCCGGTGGGGCAGACCTCGACACAGGCTGCCTCGGTACAGTGGTTACATGCCTTCTTACGGGATACCCATACGCCGTCTTTCCGTACCGGGTGGAGGGTTGTCCAGACCTCGGGTGAAAGCTCCGGAGGGTCGGAAAGGTCTGGCCGTGAGGTTTCCGGGAGTTTATTATATTCCTTACAGGCGGCATAGCACCACCAGCAGCTGACGCATTTACTGACGTCAATCAGCATAGCCATGCCCTGCCTGGTCTGCGAATCTTTGGCTAGGGCGGCGGATGCCGGCGTCAATAAAGCCAGGCCGGTGGCTCCGGCTGCCCCTTTCAGGAAATCCTTACGGGTTATCTCCATAAATGACTACTTCCCTACGGTTTCAGGAAATTCGTCGACGACGACTTCTTTATTAGCTATCTTTTCCTCGTCCCGGATATCATCTTCGGTCAGGAATAAACCAATGTTGCCGTGGCAGGCATCGCAGCTCTCGTTCTGAGGGGTTTTCAGCTGGATATTATGCGGGGTGGCGTACTTCCAGGTTGACACGGCATTGAAATCCGGGAACAGATTTTCGCCGTAGTAATCGCAGGTGCCGGCACAGGTGGGCACGTGGCGGAGCACCACGTATTTATAAGGTCTTTCCGAGGAGCGCAGGGGATTATTGCCGATTTCAAACTGCATGACGGACGGTTCGCTGGTGCGGCAGGGCAGACCCTCGGGGTCGATGGAGACGTGGCAGCCGTAGCAGTTCTTGTAGGTAACCGAGTGGCAGACCTGGCAGGAGAGGTCGCCCAGATGCTGCTCGTGCTGGGGATTGCCTTCGGTATTCGTCCAGACGTCCGCATGGCAGTCTCCGCAATCGGCGGAATTCGGATTATCATAGCGGTTGTCAGCTATTTCGGTCGAGCCGTGCAGGACATTGGTGTGGCAATCGGTGCAGATCATCGTCTCCTGAGTCCAGTGGACATCGGCGGGAACGCCTTCGTTCTCTCCCAGGTATTCCGCCCCCACGCGAGCACCGTGACAGGCGATACAGTTGTACTGCATGGACGGGGTCTCGCGGAATTTATGACCGGAAACCAGGCCGCCTTCAAGCTCATCAGGCCGGCTGACATGGCACTGGCCGCAGGAGGTGTGGCATTCGTTGCAGTGGTTTTCCAGCGCCTCGGAAAGCGGCGTGCCCTCTGAGACGTCACCGCCCCTGGCTTCAAGAGCTGACGTGAACCCGGATAACGTGGTGTGGAGACTTATCTCGTTAACATGGGCGATGTCCATGTGGCAGGTGTTGCAGTTGCCCTCGGACGGGTCGATGACGATACCGACGTGGGCCAGGTCTTTATTTTCCTCCTGGCTGTTGCCGCCGTGGCAGATGACGCAGCCCACTTTGCCGTGGGTGCTTTGCATGAACTCGGCATCCTTAACGAAGACCTTTTCCCACACCTCCAACGGAGGTAATTCACCGCCTCAGCCTTCGCCCGTGGTCTCCGTCGATTTGGTTTCCTCTTCCGGCGAGGCGAGCTTTTTCAGGATGTCCTTATTGGTATGGCAGGAAACACAGGTATTGACGGCGGCTTCTTCCGCCCCCGGTGAAAGACCAACCAGGTTTCTGTTAGTACACCCTATGGCGACTAAAGAAACCAGTCCGATTATGACGGTAACCGTAATAACGAGTTTCTTCACCGGCTACTCCGTTCTTGAGTCTATTTTAATACAACCGGTCTTTTTATTCATCCTGCCTGCCCCAGGGCGGTAATCTCGGGCAGGCAGGGACTTACTTATCTACTTCGAAGTTCTGTATGCTGGCCGCATCATAGCACAGTCCGTTATTGATTGTCTCATCTGGTGACCATGAACAGATACCGAACTTGAGGCTGTAGGCATCATATCCCAGCATTTCCAGGAGGGCGGCTGCCTCCGCCGCCCAGTGCCCGGTATCGCAATATACGTAGACCGGCGCGTCCGGATTGAGTTTGTTCAGGTTATCAACCAGAGCGCTTATCCCGAAGTTGATGGCACCAGGGATATGCCCTGCTGCATAATAATCCGCCTTACGTATGTCCAGGATAGTCATGTCCTCACCCTCGGCAATTTTCATATTCAGATCAGTTGCCAGGATGAATTTAGATGATACCGTCATCGCCGCAGCCTTTATAATAGCATCTGCATCAGTTGAGGTAGTATTGTCGATTTCAGGATAGCCATAGGTCCCACCTGCGTTGGCTTTAGTCTCTGTCTGAAAATCAGACTGGGCTTTCTCTGGATTAAACTGTAGCGTGGCAACACTCGGGTCTGATGTCCAGCCGCTGATTCCGTGTTTTAGATTGTTTACATCATAACCAAGAACACCGAGTACCACCGAGCCAAAGGCAGCTACCTGACCTGAATCACAATAGAGCAGAATCTCCTTATCCTTGGGGAGCGTGGTCAATTCGCTGAATGCGATATTAATCGCCCCGGGAATGTGTCCGGCAGCGTGATTATCGGCGCTGCGGATACTGACGATATAAGGGGCATCGCCTTCGGCAATCCTCATCTGGATATCGGAAGCCTTTACGTGCTGAGCCATGTGAGTCAGGTAGTCCGCAACGGCAGCTTTGACTACATCAAACTCCGCTTTTTCTGCTACCGGCGTGGTCGCTGAAGGCGTCGGCGAAGCCGTCGGCGTTGTGGTCGGTTCTTCATCTCCGCCGCAGGCGGAGAGCATCGGTATTGCCAGCAGTAACGCCAGCAGGATTATGATTGAACCAAAAAGTTGCCATAGTTTCGAGCGCATCAGTATTCCTCCCTGTTCATTATTGACATTGTCTGATTATGTACACACTGGTCTAAAAAACGGCAGGTATTATCGCGCGGCTGCCGGAGAATACCAGCGGATAGAAATAGAAAAGAATAGAAAGTGTGGAAAATATGAGTACCAGCAGAACGTGTTTCAGTGCCACAGAGCATTCCAGCATGGATGATACCATACTGGGGTAGCCTAAGTCAATATCCTTTTTGTTTGACAGTTCAACCATTTCCAGATAGACTTGAGACCGGGGACCACGCTTAAAAGCTCCCGGAAAATGAAAAAGAAGTACGTAATCGGCGGTGCGGTAGTATTAGCAGCGGTAATATATTTATTGTACTTAAGCTTCGGCAGTTCGGTCAGCTACTACGTCACGGTTAGCGAATTCTATGATAGAAGCGCCGAACTCACCGATACTAATATTCGCGTCGCCGGGAAAATAGCCGATATGCCGGTCAACTGGGATGCCGGGGAACTCGAGCTTGAATTTACCATCACCGAAGGAGGTAAAAACATGCCGGTCGTCTATAAAGGGACGCAACCGGCCGGATTCAAGCCGGACTCCAATCTGCTGGTGGAAGGTAAATACGGTACCGACCGCGTTTTCCACGCGACCCAGCTTATATTAAAGTGCCCCTCTAAATACGAGTCCATAGAATTAGAATAGCGCTGGTAAATGATAGAAGCGGGGCGTATCGCCTTAATCATAGCTCTCCCTGTTGCCGTGTTCTCGGCTGTTGCCGCGGTTGCCGGCGCCCGGGCGGTATCCGACCGTCTGTATAAGGGCGCCCGGAACGGTATTCTGGTTGTATTCGGACTATACACGCTGGCGTTGATTCTGATTTTATACGCCTTTTTTACGCAGGACTTCAGCGTACGGATTGTGGCGGAACATACCAGCCGGGACCTCCCCGCCTTATATACTTTGAGCGCTCTTTACGCCGACAAAGCCGGCTCGATGTTCCTGTGGGGATGGGTGATTTCTCTCTTTTCGGCTTTACTGGCTCTACAGGCAAGAAGTAATAGCCGATCTGCCGTTTCTTATGCCGTCGCTATCCTGGCGGTGACGGAAATTTTCTACATCTCTCTGGTCGTATTCGGGGCAAACATGTTCGCCTCCAGTTCCCCTCCCCCCGCCGACGGTTTCGGCCTTAATCCGCTGCTGCAGAACGTCGGTATGCTGGTGCACCCCCCGCTGCTCTACATCGGCTTTGCCGGTTTTGCCATCGTGTTCGCTCTGGTCGTGGGGGCGCTCATTGCTCGCGTGCCGGGCACCCGGGACAGCGGGCTCGTCCGGCGCTGGGCGATATTCGCCTGGTGTACGCTGGGCATCGGTAACATCATGGGGATGTGGTGGTCATATAACGAACTGGGCTGGGGAGGTTACTGGGCATGGGACCCCGTCGAGAACGCCGGTCTGATGCCCTGGCTGCTGGGGACGGCGTTCCTCCATTCGATGGCTACGCGGGGACAGAAAAATTATCTGCAGGTCTGGAGTTACTACCTGATTGTATTTACTTTCGTTTTCACCCTGATGAGCCCTTTTATCACCCACGGCGGTATCGAGTCGCCCCTGCACGGTTTTTACGGTTCGGCCTTTCCGCCTTACCTCCTGGCGGCGATGATAGTGGTGATAATCGGTGCCGTATGGCTCGCTTATATCCGGCGCCGGGACTTGAAAAAAGAGAAAAGACCTGCTTCTCTCGTATCCCGCGAGGGGGTTTTCCTGCTGACCAGTATCGTACTGGTAGTCCTGGTATTCGTTATTTTCATCGGTACGGTATTGCCGCGGATTGTCGAGGGGCTTGGGGGCGCGAAGATTGCGCTCGACCGCAGTTTCTTCGATAAGACCTGCGGACCGATAATGCTCCTGCTGGTATTTCTCATGGGCGTCTGCCCCCTGTTCGGGTGGGGGAAAGCAGTATGGAGGTCAGCCGGGCGCAATATCATCTTCTATTTCCTGGCGGTAATAGTGGTTTGCGGGGCTATTCTTATTTCCGGTGTCGGCAACTGGTATATTGCCGTGGTGGTATTGTGCGGCTTCCCGCTCTTTGTCATCATCAGGGAGTGGTGGCGAAATGCGGCAGCCCGCGCGAATAGTAAGGGCGTTAGCTGCCTCGGGGCTTTCCTTTCTATGTTAAATCATAACCGGGCGAGGTACGGGGGTTTCCTGGCACATATCGGTATCGTCCTCGTCGCTCTGGGCGTTATCGTTTCCTCTTTTTACAGCGTGGAAATAATTACCACCCTCGATATCGGCGAATCGATGAATGCGGGCAAATACAAATTGACCTATAATGAACTGGTGTTCAAGCAGGATAATGTGAAAGTGAGTGCGGTGGCTGACATGCAGGTATTCCGGAACGGCCGGTCTCTGGGAACAATGCGTCCCAGCTACGACTACTGGTTCAGCCACGAGGACTTCTTCGCCGAGGTGGCTGTGCGCACCACGGTCGTGGAGGACCTGTTCGTTTCCCTGGTCTGGACCGGGTTCGACCCCGCGAACAAAGGCGCTACCTTCCGGGTGCTGGTCAATCCCCTGATTGTCTGGATATGGGTAGGCGGAGGCTTCTTTTTGATGGGTGGGGTTCTCTCCTTTTCCTTCAGGGAGGAAGACCGGACGGGAAGGAAGAATAAATGACGCGCGTCATAGTTAGTTTACTGACCGGACTCCTGCTTATTACGGGAGTTGCCGCGCCGGCCTCCGCGCAGGATTCGGGTGATGGCGCGATTGGCGGCCGGGTAGTCAACGATACTCAGGGCGGCAGCAGTGTGGCGGGAGTAGAAGTCACTCTACTCATCTACGTCGATAACACCCTGGCGGACGCCACGACGGTTAAAACGGATAGCGAGGGTAATTTCCGGTTCGACGGCATCAACCCGGAGTACACGTACATAGTCACTGCCAGGTACCTAGAGGTGGACTATTACTACCAGGTAAGGTTTGAGTCTGGAGAGGCGGAAACATATATGGAGGTGGGGGTCTGCGACACGACCGATAGCGATGACGCCATAAGCGTGGTGGTGAACCATAAAATAATCGATATCGAGGAAGAAAGCATCAAGGTAACCGAAGTCCTCTGGATGGTCAACGACGGCAACGAGACGTATGTCAGGACGGACGGCGTGCTGGACTTTCAATTACCGGAGGGGGCTTTTGGCTTCGAAGCCCCCCAGGAATTATTGATGGATTTCCAACTCCTGGACGGAAATATGATTACCTATCTGGTGCCGTTCCCCCCCGGGGAGAGGCAGCTCGTCTATTCTTACAGGCTGTCTAAGCCCGATACGGATGAAATCACTATACCGCTGACGATTGATTATCCCGCAGAAAGCGTCGAAGTCATGGTGTCCGGCGAGGGTATCGAGGCTTCCGCCGGGCAACTGGCTCCCGCCGAGCCCGTCGTTAACGATGCCGGCGAACGCCTGATGCATTTCCACGGGGAGAATTTCCCCCGTAACACGGTTATAAAACTGGGTATAGCCAACCTGTCCGGGGGCGGGGGTTTCCCGCTTTATATCGTCTGGATAATCATCGCCGCGGCAGTTGCTGGTATAATCATCTTCATGGTTGTCAGGAAGAGGCGGAGGGGCAGTCATGGATAAATTAAAAAATACTGCCAGCGGGTGGGCTATCGAGGCGCGGGGACTGGAAAAGTCTTTCGGGGAGACGCGCGCCCTCAGGGGCATCGACCTCCAGATAAGCCGGGGCGAATGCCTCGTCGTCTTCGGTCCCAACGGCGCCGGCAAGACCACCCTCCTCAAAGTGCTGTCCACGCTATTAAAGCCCTCCGCCGGCAGCGTGCGAATCAACGGCTGGGATATAAAGGAAAATCCGGTGCGGGTAAGAAACAATATCAGCCTGGCCGGGCATCAGACCTTTCTCTACGATAATCTGACCGTTTATGAGAACCTTGAGTTCTACGGGAAGATGTACGGGGTGGCGCATCTGGAACAGCGTATCCGGGAAGTTGCGGAATGGGTACAGATTGAACCGAGGCTCCACGACCGGGCAGGTAAGCTATCGCGGGGTATGCAGCAGAGGGCATCGGTGGCTCGCGCCGTCCTCCATAATCCCTCGATTCTATTTCTCGATGAGCCGGAGGTCGGGCTGGACCCGCACGCCGGCGCCATTGTAAAAGAAGTACTAAGCGACATCAATACCGGCAGTCGCACCGTGGTGATGACCACGCATAACCTGGCGCGGGGACTGGAACTGGCTGACAGCGTCGTTATCCTCGACCGCGGCAGAGTAGTCTACAGCGAATCCAGACAGGCTATCGGCAAGGCGGACTTTCAGCAGGTTTACGACCGGTGTATTAAAGCAGGTAAATGAGCACATTTTTAAAAATATTCGCCATTTTCTGGAAAGACATGCTGACCGAGTTCCGTACCAGAGAAATTATCATCTCGGTGCTGGTGTTTGCCCTGCTGGTACTGGTGATTTTCAGCTTTGCCTTCAGCCTGGGCGCCGACGAGATAGAAACGATAGCTCCCGGCATATTATGGGTGGCGTTGACCTTCGGCGGGGTCATCGGCCTGAACCGCACCTTCGCCCTGGAGAAAGAGAACTCGCGCATTGAAGGATTGATGCTCTGTCCGGTAAGTCGCGCCGTCATTTACTGGGGAAAGTTGGCGGGCAGTTTTACGTTCATGCTGGTCATCGCCGTCATCGTCACGCCGATATTCCTGGCACTTTTTAACCTGCCGGTTTTTCTGCCCAGGCTTGCCCTTATAATCGTCCTGGCACTTACCGGATTCGCGTCGATAGGCACGCTTTTCTCGGCACTGACGGTAAATACCCGGGCGCGCGATATCATGCTGCCCATACTGTTTCTGCCTTTTGTCGTTCCGGTGATTATCGCCGCCGTCAAGGCTACCGGGCCCGTGCTGACTGGGGGACCCTGGAGCGACATGCTGACGTGGCTGCAAATAATCATAGCTTTTGATATTATTTACCTGACAGCCTCTTCGCTTGTCTTCGATTTTGTCGTTGAGGAGTAGCCGAACTTATAAAATGAATGGCAATCATAACCTGAGAAACAGCATATTGCTGGGACTGGGCTTCGTCCTGATGATGGCGGCTCTCTTTATGGTCTTCGTCTACGTGCCCACCGAGAAAAATACGGGGGTAGTCCAGCGCATCTTCTATTTTCACGTGCCGGTGGCATGGGTCAGCTTCTTGGCGTTTTTCATTACCTTTATTTTCAGCATACTTTACCTCTGGAAGCGGGAGACGAAATGGGACTCTATAGCCTGCGCCTCGGCGGAAATTGGCGTCATCTTTACGACGCTGGTGCTGATTACGGGGCCGATATGGGCGAAACCAGCCTGGGGAATCTGGTGGACCTGGGATGCCCGCCTGACGACGTCGCTGGTGCTCTGGCTGATTTACATTGCTTATCTCCTGGTGCGCAGCCTCGCCAGTGAGCCGTCGCAGGGCGCCAGGTACGGCGCGGTGATAGGCATTGTCGGGTTTATCGACGTTCCTATCGTGTTTTTAACGGTAAACCTGTGGCGGACGCAGCACCCTTCGACGATTATCTTTGAAGGCGGATTAACGACGCCGATGCTAATCACCCTGATGGTGTGCCTCGCCGCTTTTACCGTGTTATATGTTCTGATGCTTGTTCAGAGCGCGGATATTAAGCTGCTAAAGGACAAAATCAGCAAACTGAAAAGTACGATACAGGAATAGCAGGAGGGCGGATTAGTATGGAAAACCTGGGCTATCTGGTAGCGGCATATACCGTAATCTGGGCGGTCGTCTTCGGCTACATGTTGTACCTGCAGAGAAAACAGCGAAAGCTGCAGCGGCAGTTGAAGCTACTGGAGAAGTCTTTAGGCGAGCTGAAAAACGATACACAAAAGTAGTACATCTTGAAAACGCATTTATCGGCCTGACAACCGGTGATTTATCATTTAAATATGTGTATTGCGCCTATAAGGGTGGGGAGATATGACATGGGGCGGTCTGTTGCGGAAAATGACTTCCCCCAGAACTCGTCGCCCATTAGACTGGCTACGCAACACATTATCCCAATTGATATTTTAGGCTTAATTGTGTTTAACTAAGAAGGACATGTAATATCGGTACAAAGAAAGGAAAGAGAATAAGATGGCTGAGACAAAATACGGGAAGTATTTCCTGAAAGAGCCCTGGGGAATCATTCACCCGGGTACGCCCCCCGACGCGCCGACATACATCGGAATCGGGCAGGAGGAGCCCGTCAAAGGGTGGGATGAACCGCTTACCCAGGTCCTGCGCCCCATTTACAGGCCCTTTAAGATGATACCGGAAGGACATAAGCATAGTGTGGCTGAAATCCTTTATTTTATCGGCGGCAACCCGATGAATTTCAAGGAATTCGAGGCTGAAGTAGAGTTCGTCATGGGAGAGGGTGATAACGCGGAAACGCATACCATCATCACCACCACCTGGGTGTACGTCCCGGCAAACCTGCTGCACTGTCCTCTGGAATTCAAGAGGGTGGATAAACCGATTATGTTCGGGCATATCATGTTCGCGCCCTCTTTTAATTCTACCCTGATAGGCAGAAGGCTCTATTAAGGCGCGTTTTCACCCCTGACTTCGGTTAACCTGCCTTATGTTTTCCGCATTGCCGCGTGACCGCCGCTTTTTACCTCAGTAAATTACCCGGTTATTACACCGTAAAATTATCTGGGTGCAGATAAAGTGACAAAATAATATCATATGTTATAAATTATCAGGGATTATCTTTAAAGGAGGTAAAGAAATTGAGTACCTGGCACGAATATTATAAAGAACAGGGTCGTGCGCCGGACTGGCCGTATCCTGTCCGTTATGACCAGGAGCAGGAAATCGATACCGATGTCCTGGTGATTGGCGGCGGTATCGCCGGGTGCTGGGCGGCCATCAGCGCCGCCAGACAGGGCGTAAAAGTAGCGCTGGTGGAGAAGGGTGACACCGTCAGGAGCGGCGCCGGAGGTCCGGGATGCGACCACTGGTGTGATGCCCCGGCGAATCCTCTATCCAACGTGGACCCGGATGAATGGGCGGAGCACATGGCTGACCGTCCTTACGCCAACGGCATCGGCATCCAGATTCAATGCCGTGAGAACTATGATACTCTACTTGAACTGGAACAAATGGGCGCTAAAGTCAGAGATACCGATGATGAATACGTTGGCGCTCAGGGCAGGGATGAGAAGACGAAATTTATGATTTCGCCACGTTACGGGATAATACACAGCTATGCCTGGGTAGACGAATCCGTAAAGGGTAAAGTTTTAAAAAGTAATCCTGAAGGAAAAAGGAATAACGTCGTGATACGGGTCTGGGGGAGTACTTTCAAACCCGTCTTAAAAAAAGAATGCCAGCGCCTGGGGGTAAAAATCTTTGACCGGGTGATGGGCACCAGCCTGCTGAACGAGAATGGAGTCCAGGGTGCCCGGGTGGTAGGGGCTACCGGCTTCAACAGCCGTACCGGCGAATTTATGGTTTTCAAGTCTAAAGCGACCATTCTCGCCACCGCCGTAGCTGGCTCGATATGGCTTCTGAACACCGAACTGTGCGGGATTTCCAGCATGATGTCCCGCGCCATGTCAGGTGATGGAACTATTATGGCTTGGAAAGCCGGTGCCGAACTCTCCATGATGGAACGGACCGGAGTCATAGGTATTGCCACCGGACTCAAACATAAGTGGTACACCGGGGCAGGTGACGCCAGTTATGAAAATGTTCCTATCGTCGATGCCAACGGTAAGCCGGTACCTTACGCCATACAGGGCTGGGTTGATTACGGAGCCATGATGCCGTCCCGTGAAGCTATGGAGGCTATTCAGGAAGGCATCCGCAAAGGCGAATATCAGCTTCCTTTCTACGGGGATTTTCCGGCCATGCCCGAGGTAGAGAGAAAAGCCACCTGGAAGCTGATGCTGGGAGAAGAATCGACTACTAAAATTATCACTAGGACTTTCAACGAGGCAGGTTACGATGAAAGCCGTGACTTACTCCAGAGTTACAAGTTCATTGAGGGTAACAGCTTGCCGCAATGGGGGCAGGCGAGTGGTGGCCCGATAGTCGACTGGAACCTGAAGACCACCCTTGATGGACTTTATGCCGCGGGGATGCAGATGTTTTCCTACGAAGACCATAGCTTTTGTGCGGCAACCGGTCGGTATGCCGGCCGAAAAGCCGTCGCATACGCCCGGGAAATCGGCGAATCTAAAATATCCCGCGACCAGGTCGAACTGGAGAAAGCCCGGGTTTATGCTCCGGTGAAACGCACCAACGGCATGGACTGGAAAGAGCTGCATGCCGGTATCGCCAGGGTCATGCAGTATTATTGCAGCGAATATAAGACCAAGACACTTCTGGATATAGGTCTCCAATCATTACAAAAAATCGAGAAGGAATCGGTGCCTTTACTGTACGCCCTGGACCCGCATAAGCTGATGCGCAGTCTGGAAGACCTCAGTATGTTAACCTACGCTCAAATCATCATCCAGGCTATGCAGGCAGCACTAGCCAAGGGTATTTCGCTGGAAATGCAGATGATGGGCGCTCCGCCGGCAGACAGGTCGGAATGGCCGAAGTTCCTGACGATTAAAATGGAAAACGGCAAGGTCAAGACCGGTGAACTGCCGCTGGGCTTCTGGGGAAATATGAAGGAACAGTATGAGGCCTATAACAAGGACTATGCCGGTGTGTACAAGGGAAAATGATAGTCCAGAATCAAGCAAGACTTTCAAACGAATTGGTTTTTGGAGGAAACAATGTCTCAGCAAAAACTGACCGCGCTGCCTAATATAACTACACCGAGTACTCCGGTGGTTTTTAATCCTGATATCTGCGATGGGTGTAACACTTGTGTCAATGTCTGCCAGATAGACGTGTTTATCCCCAATCCTGTGAAGGGTAAGCCGCCGATTATACTGCACCCTGACGAATGCTGGTACGGCGGCTGTTGCGTTAATGATTGTCCCCGTCCCGGGGCTGTCAAATTCAACTGGCCCTTGCAGTCGCGGGGATACTGGAAGAATAAAGCCACCGGAGAGATACATCAAATCTAGCCGGGGTTATTGTCCCGTTATTGGTTGCCGGGCGAATGGTATCTTAATCTTCCGGAGCCGTCAGGATAAAGAAGCTGTCGTCCAGTTCAATGTTGGTTTCGGTCAGAACGTCCTCGGCGATCATGCGGCCGGTATGCTCGTTGCTTGAGATTGAGCGTGCCGGGGAGCGAATGCCATTGACCTCCCGGAAGTCTTCGGACCGGGTGGTTACCAGAATGCCGATGCCTCCCTCCTGAAGTGAGATTATTTCGGTAAGGAGCACGTCGCCCGTCTCGGCGTCAACGTAAACCGTCACTGTCGGCAGGTCGCCGGTTTTCAACTCGACTACGTAGACGTCTCTATCGTCGAGAATATCAGCTCGAACAACCTTTATAGATTCAAAGTAATCGCGCCAGTCGCCTATCATGACATAGGGATGGCCAATCTTCGCCTGCGCCAGCAAATCGCCGCGCAGTTCCTGGAAAGGACCGAAGCTCGACTCCACCCAGGCGCGGTCGCCGTTGATGACAGTACGGCTGTAGCCGTACTTGCCGTAGTCGGCGTCGACGCGGTATTTGTCGGGCCCGCCTACATATACCGACATCGTACCCCTGACGCCCGACTGGGCGCTGTAGACGGTGCTGTCGACTTTATAGTTGCCCATGGCTTCCAGGGCGGCTTTATTGCCTTCGGCATCGCGCAGAGCCATGAGTTCGGCGACCTTCGGCAGCGTCTTGCTTTCAATCTGCACCATGACAAATTCCATGCCGGCCTGGTACATGGTCAGCGACTCCACTTTACCGTCAGGCGTTTCCTCGAAACTCACGCTTATCTCCGGGGTAACGCGGAAGAACCAGATACCGTCCTCGTCGGGCGGGTACAGCTCGTAGACCATCTGTCCGGGAACGTCGACGGCAAGCCGGTTGTTCTGTATCAGGACCTCGACGGTCATCTGTAATTCCTCGGAACGATAACTGCCGAGATACTTCTGCAGCTCGTCCAGAGGAATTTCCGGCGCAATCTCGAAGCCTTCCCGGGGTATTTCGAAGGTCATTCCTATCTGATACATCTTCATGCCGATGACGTTACCGTCTTCGTCGCGCTCGAAGGAAACAGCCACTTCACTGGTGATGGCGAAGTACCACTTGCCCTCTTCATCCGGGTCTTTCAGTTCGAATACCTGCTGGCCCGGGATATCTAGGGCAAGGCGGCCGTTCTGGATAAGCACTGTAAAGACCGTGTCTTTGAACTGGCCGAAATTAGCGATATACTCGCCGAGATACGGTTCATAATCCTCGGCAGTACCGGTACCGGCAGGTGTTTCCTTAAGCAGAGTGTCCCAGACGAGGTTTATAGACTGGGCAGGCAATGGGCTTACCGAGGCGTTGGTAAGGAGCACGAAGCCGAGGTTGGACTCCGGCAGCAGCGCCACCTGCGCCGAGAAGCCGTCCACGTTACCGCCGTGTTCGATAACCCGCTGGCCTTCCCACTCCCTGATCATCCAGCCCATCCCGTAGCCTACGGTATCGGTAATATTAATATTGGTTACCCAGGTTTCATTGAGTTTTGCTTCGCTGATGAGGCGGTTGCCTTCGTATTCCCCGCGCCCGAGCAGGAAGCGGAGCCACTGCGCCATGTCGAGCACGTTGGAATTGATTGAACCGGAGGGACCAATATTATCGACGTTACGCATGGGCTTGTGTTCGTAAGCCTGCAGGTCCTCGTCCCACAGATAGCCCAGTGCCAGCCGGGGGTCTTTTTCCGCGTCGGTCACGGAGGTAGTGGAGCTGTCCATCCCCAGCGGCTCGAAGATGCGTTCCCTGACCAGCGTATCCCAGTCCGTGTCGGCGACCTTACCGGCGGCGATCCCTGCCGACATATATACCACGTTGCTGTAATAGAATTTCTCTCCCAGAGGCGCGTACGGTTCCGCTTTGGTGGCGTCGAGCAGTACCTCTTCGCGGGGGATTTGGCCGCTGGCAAAGAGCAATCCCATGCGGGTAAAGCCGCTGCGGTGCGAAAGCGCATCGCGCAGGGTGACCTCGGCTTTTTCGTAAGTGCTTTCAACATTCAAATGAAAATATGGGAGATAGTCGGAAACGGGGTCGTCCCAGTCCATCTTTCCCTCGTCGACGAGCATGCCGACCAGAGTAGAGGTGAAGGCTTTGGTGGATGACCCGATGGCGAAGATGGTATCGGGCTGGACAGGCGTGTTCGTCTCAACGTTGTCGACCCCGAAGCCGTGGGCGAGGATTACTTCATCGTCTTTGACCACGGCGATAGCCATGCCGGGCACGTGCAGCGTCTGGCGCTGTTTTTCAAGTTCCGCCACCAGCAGGTCGAGTTTCTCCTGCGGTATCGGGGTGACTGCCGGAGTTTCCGGAGGAGCTGTCTCCGTGGGAGTCGGTACGGGTGTTTCGGGAACGGTCGGTACGGGTGTTTCGGTAGCGGTCGGGGAGGAACAGCCCGCCAGGACTATAATAATTGAAAGGAAGACGATTATTATGAATCTTTTCATCTTTTACCTCAAAGACCGGAATTTATATAATTAGTCTGCTTATTTAATTCTAGGGCTTTAACTGGCATTATTCAACGTTACGCGCATGTTTTTTAGTGCGCCGGGTGTAAATGGGGACCAACCGGTTCTTTGCTTTTTCATCGGCTGCTAATCTAAGATAAAGGTGTTGTATAACAAAAAATCAACTAGATAACATAGAACCATTCCGGAGAGTTTACGTTGCATCATCAGGGATTCATGCCCCCGCCTTACAGCGACCGTGAAAGAAGGAAGTGGCAGGACCCGGAAGGCATCCTGTCCGGAATCGGTCTGAAGCCGGGGCTAACCATCGCCGACATCGGGTGCGGCGGCGGTTTCTTCGCCCTGCCGGCCGCCAGAATCGTCGGCGAAAACGGCAAGGTATACGCACTGGACGTGAATGCCGGTTTAATAGAGGGAATTAAGCGGCAGGCCGCGGAGGAGGGACTGAAAAACCTGCACCTTACCGCGGGGAGAGGGGAAGATAACGTAGTCTGCGAGCATTGCGCCGATATCGTTTTCTTCGGGATGGCTCTTCACGATTTTCAAGACCCCGCCAGGGTCCTGGAAAACGCCGCGAAAGCAATCAAGCCCGGCGGCAGACTGGTCAATCTGGACTGGAAGAAAGAGCCGATGGAATTAGGTCCTCCCCTGAGAATTAGGTACGATACAGCCACGGCAACGCGCCTGATTAAAGAGGCAGGCTTCACCGTGGTAACAACCAAAGACAGCGGACCTTACCATTACGTGCTTATCGCCAGGCTGTAACGCTGTTTTTATCTTCTACAGGGGGAATACCCGTATGGCGGACTCGCCGGCGACGGGACACTGGTGTTCGCAGATGCCGCACCCGTTACACAGTTCCTCGATTACGTGCGGGTGACGCCCGTTACCCCCACCGCGTCCCTGTCCCTGTCCCTCGCCCTCGCCCTCGCCCCCCAGTCTGATTGCCTTTTCCGGGATGGGGCACATCTCTTCGCAGACGATGCAGTCGCGTCCTTCCGCCCAGGTAATGCACCTGTTCTTATCGATTCTGGCTACCCCTATTACCGTTTTTCTCTTTTCCTCCAGCGGCAGTTCGGCGATAGCCCCGGTGGGGCAGATGATGCCGCAGGAATTGCAGGAGTAGTCGCAGTATCCCAGTCGCGTATTAAGAAAAGGCGTCCACGTTTTCCCCGGATTGCCCGTCTGCGTCGGCTGGATTACCCCGGTCGGGCAGACCCTGGCGCATTCGCCGCAGCGGATGCACTGGCTGTAGAGGCTGTCCTCGCTGCTTCCGGGGGGCCTGACGGCGCTTCTGGCTTTACTGGCGAAGGCGGGTACGAAGCGTAAAAAGACTGCCAGCAGAGCCGACGCCCCGAGGGAGTATAAAAGCCAGCGGCGGGTTTTGTCCTGCTGGGGCACGACCGTTTTTTCCCTCCCGAAGGAGATGGCTGCCGTCGGGCAGCCTTCCAGGCAGCTCAGGCAGGTCGTGCATTCGGCATAATTTGCCTTAAATTTTTCTTCGGGCTGGATGGCGCCGGTCGGACATATTTTCGAGCATTTGCCGCAGGAAATGCACTTTTCGGTGTCGACTCTGTGCCGGACGAAGGAGATTTTGGAAATCAGTCCCAGCAGGCCGCCCAGGGGGCACAGGTACCGGCACCAGAAGCGGGAGCGTACCGCGTTAAGGCCTAGCACGACGGCAAAAACTGCCAGCAATATCAGGTTCGGCAGGTAGAACGGCTGGTCGTTGAGCAGCCAGCCGCGCAACGCCCCATCCACCCAGCTGACCGCCGGCCGCAGCGCGCCGAAGTTATAAAGCCAGGACTCCACTCCTTCGATTGCCCAGTTCAGGCCGGGCAGAATTGCGCCGGCTAACGTGCGGAACAGCAGCGTAATCGGGTCCAGAATGTTTAGAGTGAGACTGCCCAGAACGGCACCGATGATTACCGTGAAAAACAGGAAATACTTACCCTGGCTCCACACCGGCGATATGCCCGGCTTTTCGGGGTTGCGGCGCGACGGCGTCCAGTCGAGGACGGTGCCCATCGGGCAAATCCAGCCGCACCAGGCGCGCCCGATGATTACCGCCAGGAACAGCGTGAAAATGCCCAGCGCCATCGGGGCTATCCAGGCGCGACCTGCTATCATGGACGCAATGCCGTTCAGCGGGTCAAGAAAGAAAAAGAGGTCGTAAGGCATGTGGACGGCGACTCCCTGTACCGTAACCAGGAGGAGGTAGAGAAACGCCAGCAGGGACAGCGTCTGCACCGTCCGGCGCGTCCAGACCCATTTCCATGACGTGGATTTTATCTTTTTCTTTGCAGCCTCAGCCGCCATAGCTGTCTCTTTCAGACGTCGATTTCTACCACTTTTACGCTTTCGAGGTCGGTTGTACCCAGTCCCATCGGTACGGCGGCGCGTATCGCCGGGACATCATCCCCGGTTAAGCCGAACAGCGAGGTAGCGTAAGTATCCGCGGCGACGATGTCATGGCTGGCGATGACGGTGTTCGTCAGCTTCACGTCGTTCAGGTTGCCTCCGGTAGGCCCGTGATTGGTTAGTATGCGCACCGCGTCCACCACCGTCAGTTCCGGTCTGAGCAGGCTGGTGAGGTCGGCTAACCGCTGGCCCAGGTTGAAATGGAACTGGGCAGGATTTTTTACCAGACCAAGGAGGTTCTTCATGCCCAGTGTCAGCCTGCCCAGGCTGTGGTGTTTGGCAATCGGCACGTTTATCAACACATCGGCATCGAGGGCATCGCCGTAAACCGTCCATCTGGTAATGTCGCGTCCGTCGGGTATAACCGCCTCCCGGTACTTGATGTTGCTCATGATTTCCATCTCGCCGCCGGCTGCCTCGATTGCCTCCGCGATGCCGCTGCGCTCGTAGGCTTTCTCGGCGGTGCCGCCGAAGGGCTTGTCCATCACCCTTACACGCCCTGCCCCTGCGGCGAGGCAAAGCTTCACTAATGCCCCGACCACCTCCGGGTTGGTAGTCGCCGCGTATTCATAGGTGTGGTAGTCGGTGCAGATGTTAGGTTTGATAATAACGTCGTCGCCCTTTTTCACGAAACGTTTCATACCTCCCAGGGCTTCGATAGCCGCCCTGGTTATCGCCTCGGGAGTTTTGCCGCGGGCTACCGCCAGATAAGCCGTACCGGGGGGTGGAGGGGTTGCCACCGGCGTCGTTTCCTGTCCGGATTTTGAAGCTGAAGGCGGCGTCTCCTGGTCGCAGGCGGACAGAGAACTCAGTGCCCCCGCCGCGGCGGCAGCCGACCCCAGTTTAAATATGTTCTTCAGAAAATCGCGACGTGATATATCCATGTCAGTATAGAAGAGACTGAAATAGCCTCTAATTTCATGATAACAGATAGAAACGGGAGAAACCACATACCGATAGCTGCAATCGAAGTAAAAGGCTATTATGCACATAATGATGGAGTAATGTTAGAATATATATAGATGACTGAAGGAGGTTCGAGATGTTAAAAGGGGGCATTCCCATCGGCAGAATTTTCGGGATAGCTTTAAGACTGAACTATTCCTGGTTTATCGTCTTTATACTGGTAACCTGGGCTTTGAGCGCCGGTTATTTCCCCTCGGAGTACCCGGCGTGGAATCTGGGTTGATAACCAGTCTGCTGTTCTTCGGCTCGGTCGTGGCGCACGAGCTGATGCACAGCATCGTCGCCCAGCGTAAAGGGATACCGGTGCGCGCCATTACGCTGTTTATTTTCGGCGGCGTCTCAGAGATTACCGAAGAACCGAAGAAAGCCAGCGACGAATTCCAGATTGCGCTGGCAGGACCGCTGACCAGCCTGGTAATCGGCGGGATATGCTGGGCTGTCTGGTACGGACTGCGCGATGTCAACCAGTACGTCACCGCTGTGGCTTTCTGGCTCGGCTGGATAAATATCGTGCTGGCTGCCTTTAATCTCATACCGGGGTTTCCCCTGGACGGAGGACGGGTGCTGCGGTCGATACTATGGGGACAGGGCGGCGACCTGCGCCGCGCCACGAAGACGGCATCAAGCGTCGGGCGGATAATCGGCTTCCTCTTCATCTTCGGCGGTATCTGGCTGGTCTTCCTGGGAAACTGGTTTAACGGACTCTGGCTCGCCTTCATCGGCTGGTTTCTGCAGAACGCCGCCGCCGTCAGCTATCGCCAGCTGGCGCTGCGGGACATACTGCAGGGACACAAGGTGAGTGAGTTAATGACGCGGGAATGCCTGATGGTAAATCCGCAGATGACGGTAGAGCAACTGGTCAGTGAAAACATCCTGGCTTCCGGCAGACGCTGTTTCCCCGTCGTCGAAAACGGAAAAGTCCTCGGCATGGTGACCATCCACAACATCAGGGCGATGCCCCGCGACCGGTGGTCCTCTCAGACGGTGAAAGACGCCATGACGCCTTTCGAAAGGCTCAAGTGGGTCAGGCCTGACCAGGACCTCTCCACCGTTCTGGAAATACTGACCGAGAGTGATATCAATCAGGTACCGGTGGTCGAAGATAATAACGTTGTCGGCATAATCGCGCGTGATAGCCTGCTGAATTTCGTCTCGGTCAGGAGTGAGTTGGGGATGTAAGCCCGGCGTTGTTGCCCCGCCGTAAAAGATTACATCACCAGGCTTTTTAAGACAGTTTCGTCGGTGACAACGATACGCCGGCGCTCCAGCCTGATGGCGCCCCTTTCTTCCATGGTGCGCAGCGACCGGTTGACCACTACCCGGCTAGTGCCCACCATGGCGGCCAGGTCCTGCTGGGTAAAGTGCGGCAGGCGGTTGTCACCTGTAGACGCTGCCTGTTTGAGAATCAGCCCCGCCAGCCGACTCAGCACGTGCCCGAAAGACAACACCTCCACGAGGGACGAATCGCGGCGCACCCGGGAAGCCAGCACCTCGGCAATGTTGCGGGCTATCTTAAGATTTTCCCGGAACAGCCTCTCCATGTCCTTCATTTTCAGTGCATAAAGCCGTACCGGCGTCATCGCCAGCATGTTAGCCGCGCTCCCTCCGCCGTCGAAGGTCGCTACGTCATTCAAAGACTCGCCCCCGGTGGCTACGTTTAGAATCTGTTCCTTGCCGTTTGCCGACCTCTTGTATACCTTCACCGAGCCGCTGATGATAAAGTAGATGTATTCGGAACGGTCTCCTTCGGAAAGGAGCATCTCGCCTTTTTCTATCTTTTTCTCAAAGGCGACATGCTTCTGGACCTCCCTGATTTCATCGGGGGTCAGTCCCTTGAAGTAATGTGTCCTGGCAAGTGTCTGTAATGATATCGCCATAATCAATCATCCCGGAAAAATACCAGGGTGTAAAAACAATGTAAGTAACTTGTCGTGTTTTGTCAAGCCGACTGCCCCCTAACCTCTCGTCAGTTATCTATTCCCATCCTGCCGCCCTCGTGTCATCAGCGGCATATCCCAGGGATTTTTAATTCATGCCCGTTTCTGCTACATTATCCAGAGACGCTTTTTCGTAAAGGAGTATCGCCATGACCGTGAAAAGTCTGGACAGTGAGAAATGCACCGGCTGCGGTATCTGTGTTGCCTGCTGTCCCATGGATGTCCTGCGACTCGACGAGGAGACGGGTAAAGCCTTCGTTGCCTACCCGAAGGACTGCGTGGCTTGCTGGGGCTGCGAATCTTTCTGTCCCGTCGGCGCTATTGACGTATCGCCGGAGCGGGGTCGGGGCAGGATGGTATCGGCGTATTAGTGTCGGCTGGTTTTTGCATTATTGAAACGGGGGAGTATATGAAAAACATCGATAAACTGGGGACGGTAATCACCACGGACGTACTGGTGCTGGGAGCCGGAGGTTCCGGCATGTGCGCCGCCCTCAAGGCAAAGGAAAGCCCGGTGGACGTTCTCGTGCTGGACAAGTGCGGTACCGGATATTGCGGTCAGGTCCCCATCGGCGGGGGTATCCTGGCTTACGTTCACCCGGAGCATGTTGGCGAATGGGCGGAGAGGGTGACCGTGCAGAGCGGCTATTTCAATAACCAGGACTGGACTTACGCCTTCGGTGGGGACATGCACCCCACACTCATGGAGCTGGCGTCCTTGGGACTTACCTTTCTTGAAAAGGACGGCGAGATAGACATCCTTAACTGGGGCCCCGGCATCTACGTCACTCTTTTCGACGCCCCGAAGTCGCTGGTCGCCCTGAAGAAAACGGCTAAAGACCGGGGCGTCAGGATGATGGACAAGATATACGCCATCGACCTCCTCAAGCGTGACGGCCGGGTCGTCGGCGCCGTAGGACTGGGCCTCGTCGACGGCAAGACCTATATCTTTAACGCTAAAGCGACGATTATCGCCACCGGGGGCTGCGGCTACCTGCACGAGAAGACTTACGCCTCCTGCCTCGGGGAAGGTCCCGCCATGGGCTATAGGGCCGGGGCGCAGCTGGTCAACGCCGAGTTCGGCTCCGGCTATGTCTGGGGCACCGAGGTCCTCGGCAAGGAGCTCTTCGGCATCCACTTCTATCTCTACCTGGAGAACGAACGTGGCGAGAAAATCATGGGCAAGTATTATCCCGAGCTGATGACCGGCACGCATTCGGTCTATACCTTCGACCCTCGGGTTATCGACGCCATGCAGAAAGAGGTCAAAGCCGGTCTGGGTCCAATCTACCTGAACCTGAAAGGCCTCAGCCTGGAAGAAATTGCCGGCCTGGCTGAAGACCAGGACACCGAACTCACTCACCTCATGGCTAACGATAATCTGAGATTGCTGACGGATAAGGCGGGCATCGACCCCTCTAAAGAGAGGATAGAAATGACCCCGAAATACCTCTACAGCGGCGGGGGTCTGAGAATCGACACCGCCTGCCGCACGACTCTAGAAGGACTCTGGGCGGCCGGTTCCGCCGGCAGCAACAGCTGGTCCGGAGGCGGCGGCGGGCAGGGAGGTCTCGGCGTGGCTTCCGCCGCGGTGACCGGGTTCCGCGCCGGTGGCAGCGCCGGGAAGTACGCCGCGTCTAACAAACGATACGATGTGGATGCGACACAGGCGAAACGGGCACTGGATAGGGTACTGGCGCCGATGGGCAGGAAGGGCAGTGTCGATACCGCCGATGTTACCTACCGCGTCCATGAAGCCGTCGTTCCCATGAAGTATAACCGGCAGCGCGAGGCGGGACGGATGAAAGAGGCGCTGGGAATAATCAATGACGCAAGGGGAAAGCTGGCTGAGGTCGGCGCGACTGACTACCACGACCTGGCGCGTTATCACTCGGCGGAGAGCATGGCGATGGCGGCGGAGTTTACCTATCGGGCGGCGCTCATGCGCGAGGAAAGCCGCGCTGCCCATTTCCGCGAGGACTTCCCGGAGAAGGATGATAAGAACTGGTTCAAGTGGATTACCATCGAACGCAAGAACGGGGAGCCGGGACTGGCTACATTGCCCGTGCCGCTGAAGGACTACCGACTCCAGCCCTGATATGATTTGTAGTATTGAAAGGGGGAAATAATGCAGAAAATAACCGAAAACATTTATGTTGAAAGCGAGTTGAGCCGCTGCAATACCAGTATCGTGGTGACGTCCGATGGCGTGGTGGTGATTGATACGCCGATGATACCTGCCGAAGCCAGGAAAGTGGCGACGGAAGTTGGTAAATTCGGTCCCGTGCGGTACGTGATAAACACCGAGCCCCACGGCGACCATATTTCCGGCAACTGCTACTTCGGAGGGCAGGTCGTTGCCCATGAGGGCACCCGCGATGCCATTCTGGCGTCGAAAGTGGAAGACCTGGAAAACATGCTCCGCATGATGGCTCCGGACAGTCCTCCGGTTGACGAAGATTTTTACTATCGGCCCCCGGATATCACTTTCTCGGAAAGACTCACCCTCTATCTGGGTAAGCATACCTTCCGGCTTATGAACCTGCCGGGGCACAGTCCCTACCAGGTGGGCGTCTACGTGCCGGAGGAAAAGATAGTCTTCACCTCGGACAATGTAGTCGTGGAGAATATACCTTTTATGCACCAGGCTTTGCCCTTCGAATGGCTGAAAAGCCTGAAAGAGTACGAGAAGCTGGATGTGGACAAAGTAGTCCCCGGTCACGGCCGTGTGGTTGATAAGAGCTGCTTCGGGAAAATGGCGGAGACTATTCAGACCTTTATCGATACCGTCCAGGCAGCCGTCGATAAGGGCATGAGTCTGCCGGAAGTCCAGGAAAAGGTCACCTTCGAGGGTCTTTTACCGCAGATACCCCGTGATGAGCGTTTTTCGGGCGTTATCCAGATGAATGTGACCAGGATTTATGAACTCCTGAAAAAGTAAGCCGTGTTAGTGTGAAGATATAGTGGTGCTTTTTACCGGGCGGAGCTGCTTTATCCAGCCCCACCCCGCCCCTCGTGTGTTATCTTTTCCCACCCAAACCGCCCTGTATCATCAGCGGCTTAGCCCGTAGTCACCAAAGCAGTCATTCCCGCGAAGGCGGGAATCCAGCCCCCTCCCCCTCCCTCGGGTGTGATCTTTTCCCACCCAAGCCGCCCCGTATCATCACCGGCTTAGACCGTAAATTTTTGTATACCGCCCTCTTTACGGTGGGCTTAGAAAATGGTATAATATATTGCGATATATCGGATTAAACTTTTCCAAACTGAGTAGATGAAAACTATCATCAGATTGACTGGCTTTGTCCAGAAATACTGGTTCATGCTGGTCCTTGCCTTTATCTGTATCATCATCGGCACGGCATTCGGCATTATCATTCCGCGTTTCCTGGGTGACGGCATTGATACCGTGCTCGGCACGGGCCAGCGTAGTATGATTATCATTGCCGGGGTGGTTATCGTTGTCGCCAGCGCTCTGAGAGGCTTCGCCGGCTATGGTCAGCGTTATTTCGCCGAGGTCGTCTCCCAGAAGGTCTCCTATAATATCAGGAACGCCCTCTACGAACGATTACAGAGACTGAGTTTTTCCTTCCATGACCGCAACCAGACCGGACAGCTTATGTCCCGCGCCACGGTGGATGTCGAAGCCACACGCATGTTCTTCTCCATGGGCTTGCTGGGAATGGCTCAGGTGGTCTTTATGTTCGTCGGCGTATCATATATGCTGCTTACGATGAACTGGCAGCTGGGGTTAATGACGCTCGCCTTTTGCGTACCCGTCGTATATATCGCCGCTACTTTCGGTTCCCGCATCAGGCCTATCTGGCTCAAGGTACAGGCGATGCTGGGCTTCATGGGCACTACATTAGAGGAAAGCCTTACCGGCGTCGCCGTGGTCAAGGCTTTCTCTCACGAGGCGGAAGAAAGCCGCAAGTTTTCCGCCCAGGCACAGAGTCTTTACGACGACTCGATACACGCCGCCCGTCTCATGTCGATTAATATGCCCACGATGGTGCTGCTCGTCAGTCTGCCGACCGTCCTCATTCTCTGGTACGGCGGACGCCAGGTGGTTGAGGGCATTATGACCATCGGCATGATTACCCAGTTTATCCTTCTGGTGGCGATGTTGATGATGCCCATCCGCCGACTGGGAATGATGGTCAACCTCTATTCCCGGACCGCTTCCGCCGGGCAGCGTATCCTGGAAATCCTGGATACCAAGTCGGAAGTAACAGAAAAGCCTGGCGCCGTTGACCTGGGCAAGGTAAAGGGACGGGTGACTTTCGATAACGTCAGCTTCGGCTACGGCGAGCTAGGCGAGGCTCTGAAGAATGTCAGCTTCGACGTGAAGCCGGGGCAGCTGGTAGCGCTGCTGGGACCCTCCGGCAGCGGAAAAAGTACCGTCGCCAATCTCCTCGGCAGGTTCTACGACGCCACCAGAGGCAGGATTCTCATCGACGGCACGGATATCCGCGACGTTACCCTGGCTTCGCTGCGCAGGAACGTGGTGACTGCCCAGCAGGATGTCTTCCTGTTTTCAGCTACGGTGCGTGAGAATATCGCTTACGGCGCCAAGGAAGCTGATATGGACCGGATAATCGAGGTGTCTAAAGCCGCTTATCTGCATGACTTTATTGACTCTCTGCCGGAAGGCTATGACACCTGGGTGGGCGAGAGGGGCGATACCCTCTCCGGCGGCGAGAAGCAGCGCCTTTCCATCGCCCGCACCCTGCTCGTCGACCCCGCTATCCTTATCCTCGACGACTCCACGGCAAGCGTCGACTCTGAGACGGAGAAGCTCATCCGCCGGGCTCTGGACAAGCTTATCCAGGGCAGGACTACCTTCATCATTACCCACCGCATCCCCATCATCCAGAACGCTGACCTTATCCTCGTCCTCCAGGACGGCGAACTGGTGGAGAAGGGTACTCATAAAGAATTGATTGCCAGAGATGGCGTTTATAAAGAAGTCTACGAGTCACAACTGCTAACGCATCAGGCTACCAAAGAAGGCCAGGAAGAACAAGGAGTATAAATGTTTCACGGCGGTCCCGGCGGTCCCGGCGGTCCCGGCGGTTTTCATAGGGGACCCCCCGGCGCTCATCGCGGTCCCGGAGGTCACTTCGATTCTGACGAAGTGCTGGGTAAGGTCTATGACAGCCGGGTAATTGCCAAGCTGCCCAGGTACCTGCTGCCGGTGAAAAAATGGATAGGCATCGGGGCGGGGGGTATGCTGATGCGTACTCTGGCGACCCTCGCCACTCCCTATCTTATCGCCCTTGCCACCAACAATATCGTCGATGGCGACCTCGGCGCACTGGATATCGTCACCATTGTCTTTGTCGTTTTCGTTGTTTTGATGTGGTTCGGGCAGTACGCCGAGAACCTGTATCTTTCTTATGCCGGTCAGTCCATCATTTACCGCATGCGTACCGAACTGTTTTCTCATCTTCACCGTTTGTCCCTGTCTTTCTTCGATACGCATCAGGTAGGCAAGCTGATGTCCCGCGTCCAGAACGACGTGCAGCAGCTGCAGGAACTGGTTACCCAGGGCATCCTGTCGCTTATTACCAGCTTTTTAACGCTGGTGGGTATTGCCGTCATCATGCTGACGATGAACTGGCGCCTGGGTTTAATAATGCTGGTGATTGTGCCGGTGATGATACTGGGGATATGGATATGGCAGAAATACGCCCGTCAGGCGTTTATCCGGGTGCGGCGGGCAATCGCTACCGTTAACTCCCAGCTTCAGGAAGACATTGCCGGCGTCAGGGTCGTCCAGAGCCTTTCCCGCGAAAGGGAGAACATGGGACAGTTCGACCAGGTCAACCGGGCGCATCTGGACGCCAATGTCACCGCCGTGAAGCTGGAGGCGGTGATGATGCCCATGATAAACATCCTCACCGGTATCTCCTTTGCGGTTGTTCTCATCGTGGGAGGCATACAGGTGCTGGACGGTGTTATGAAAATCGGCTTTCTCATGGGCTTTCTGATGTACGTGCAGCGCTTCTTCGAACCCATACTGGAGCTGTCCATGCAGTATACCGAGCTGCAGCGGGCTATGGCTTCCGGGGCGCGTATCTTCGAGCTGATCGAGGTTGAGCCGGAAATTCAGGACCGCCCCGGTGCCGTCGAACTGCCCCCGATAAAGGGAGAAATCAGGTTCGAGAACGTCAGCTTCGGCTATGAATCCGATAAAGATGTCCTCCACGATATCAACCTGACCATAAAACCCGGGGAGACGGTGGCTATCGTCGGTCAGACCGGGTCCGGCAAGAGCAGCCTGGTAAATCTTACCGATCGTTTTTACGAGCTGGAGAAGGGCGCCATAAAGGTGGACGGCCAGGATATACGCGACCTTACGCAGCAGTCTTTGAGAAAACAGATAAGCATCGTGCCCCAGGACCCCATCCTCTTCACCGGCACCGTCGAGGAAAATATCAGGTACGGTAAGCCGGAAGCCACCCGCGATGAGGTTATCGAAGTGGCTAAAACCGTCGGCGCCCATCATTTTATCAGTCGATTGGATAAAGGCTACGATACTTTCGTCGGGCAGCGCGGCGCCAGTCTCAGCGCCGGTCAGCGGCAGCTTATCTGTATGGCGCGCGCCATTCTGGCTGACCCACGTATCCTGATACTCGATGAAGCCACCTCCAACGTGGATACGCATACGGAACGCATCATGCAGCGGGCTTTGCGCAAACTCACCAGGGGGCGTACCTGCCTGACCATTGCCCACCGCCTTTCCACGGTGACCGGCGCCGACCGCATTATCGTGCTGGATCACGGCAGGATTGTCGAGGAGGGCTCTCATCAGGAGCTGCTGGCGAGAGAGGGTCTCTACCATAAGATGTTCCGGACGCTCAGCACCCCGGACCTGGTGGGTTAAGAATCCGTTTAGATAGCTATCGTTAATCTGGAAGAGACTTATTAACCCCTTTTACCGCACCCCTTCGTATGTAATCTATTCCCACCCAAACCACCCCGTATCATCCCCTGCTTAGCCCGCTTTTATTCCTGTCATTCTGAGCCCTCACGCTACGCTCAGGATAAACTCCGCGAAGAATCTCGTATTATATGCGTGTCATCCCCGTTAGCCCTCGTTGACCCTTGTTCTGGCACGATGGTAAAATGCAAAAAATGGGGCTATGCAAACAATTATCCCTGATTATTTGAGAAAAGTATCAGCAAGGAAGAAACATGAACAGGTGGACTATACCGATGTACGGTCTCCCGCGGGAAATAACCGAACTGCGGGAGGTCGAGGTTGAATTGAGTGATAACGCCGGCATGGCTGAAGTCGTCGCCGCCCTCAGGGAAAAGGTTCCCGCGCTGGAGGGTCCGGTTATCGTCCCCGGACAGGACCGTCTCATGGAAGAATACAAGTTCAATATCAACGGGAGTTTCTATTTCGCCGGCATGGACTTCAGGTTGAAAAAGGGCGACCGCATCGCTCTGCTGGTCCCCATGACCGGCGGATAGCCATATATGAAGCAACGGGCACAGCGTTAAGCTAAAAAACATACCGGAAATCAGTAATGGGAGGGATTGGTCAGACTTGACAAAATCGGAACCATGTGTATATCATTTTGCATCTGTTGTAGATATAAAAAAATTCCTGAACAACGAACTTTACATCCTGGTCTGGAAGGTAAATGAGGGGCACATAATCGTTTAATTTCCGGACTGGATTGACCGGTTGTTCGGTGGAAGGAGGTGAGTAAAAACCGTATTAGTGGAGGATTCACATATTCGGATTCTGTAAAGGAGGTACTGTAAAAAATAATGAAAAAGATTTTATTCGTTGCTTTAGCGGTTATTCTGTTTACCGGTATGCTGCTGGTAGGCTGTGGCGAGCCTGAAAAAACACCGACGACTACACCCACGGCCTCACCTACGGCATCGCCGACAGCATCGCCGACGGCATCACCGACGGCGACACCCACTGCAACAGAACCGCCCAAACCCACAGACGCCCGTCTGCCCGGTCTTGACCCCTCGATGTACAAACCGGAAGGCGGTAAAGAGGGTGGACGTCTCCAGCTAGTGGGAGGACTCAATATTAACAATATCGGCGACCCCACCGGCACCGCCGGACCCAGTGACGCCGGTTATTCCTTCCTTTGTGTTGAGCCCCTGGTTAGACTCGATAAAAACCAGAACCTGCAACCCTGGCTGGCAGAAGAAATCCTTCCGGCCGATGACGGCTCATCACTCACCCTGAAACTGCGCCATGGTATCAGCTTCACCGACGGCACGCCCTTCAATGCCGCTGCCGCCAAGTACAACATCGATAACGGCATCAACAGCAAGATGTGGCCCAACATGAGGAAAGTCAAAGAATGCGTCATCGTCGATGACTATACCATCAGGCTGGACTTCGTCGACGGCAAGTGGGACTGGACCGCAGTTAAAAGCCTTGCCGGGTTCTGGAGTGTCATGATGTTCTCCCCGACCTTCCTCGAGAACAACACACCCGAATATAAAATGACCCATGTAGTCGGCACCGGCCCCTTCATTCTCAAGAATTACGAACGCGACCAGAAACTTGAATATGACCGGAATGAAAACTACTGGAGAGGCAAGCCTTACCTCGATGGCGTTGACTTCAACATAATTCCTCAGACTGAGGTTGCGCTCCTCGCCTATAAAGCCGGAGACGTGCATACCATCGGCGTTCAGGCAAAGGATGCCCAGGGACTCATTGACGAGGGATTTGAACTTATCGAAACTACCGATATGGTTTTTAACATGTGCATCCTGCCTTCCAGCGCTAATCCGGACTCACCGTTAGCCGATATCAGGATCCGCCGCGCCGTTGAGCATGCCATCAATAAGGATGAGCTCGTAGATGCGCTTACTTACGGATACGGCGTACCCACTAATCAGGAGTTCTGTCTGCCGCCGTTTATGGATCCTACTACCGTTGGCTATGAATATAACCTGGCTAAAGCCAGGGACCTGCTTGCGCAGGCTGGTTATCCCGATGGCATTCAAATAACGTGTTATCAGGTGGATGTCATGCCTGATGACCTCGGGCTAGCGCTGCAGGGCCAGCTCAAGGAAGCCGGTATCGACTTCAGGATTGAGAAAGTCGGCTATATCAAGTTCGTCGCCATGATCCAGGGCGGTGAAGGCTGGGAAGGTTACGTATTCTCCTACGGCTTCCCGGGCACCACGGTTGACCCTGCCGCTACCCTCGGGAACGGCCCGCTGAACGCGGTGAGAGGCCCGGACGGCAACTGGATGCGTACCACCTGGCTCAGCTGCGACCAGCCTACGGAACTCTGCGACCTGTTCGAGAAATCGAACCAGGAAAGGGATACCGCCAAGAGGACCGCAATAATCCAGGAAATCTCCAAGAAGATGACCGATAAATACTGCATGTGGACCTTCATGTACTACACTCCTGGACTTACTTCCAAATCACCGATTCTCAAAGGTGATACGGTCGGTAAGTTCACCGAGTTCTATGCGTATACCTTTGCCTGGCTAGACCAATAGAGCGTGCAGAAAAAGAGCCGTTGAGCTTAAACGGCTGGGACAAAATACGGGCTGCGTGCAACGCAGCCCGTATTATTTTATAGCCTAAAACCACTTACCCGGTAAACAGCAATATATTCGGTTTTATTCTAAGCCCTGATGCAGGCGACGAAGTGCCCTCCGCCGACATCACGCAGAGGCGGTACACTCATATGGCACTCCTCTACGGCCAGCTGGCAGCGTGGGTGGAAATGGCAGCCGGGAGGGGGAAAAACGGGACTGGGCACCTCGCCCTTGAGGACGATGCGGGTCCGCGTCTTTTCCATGGCGGGGTCGGGTATGGGTATGGCGGAAAGGAGGGCGCGGGTATAGGGGTGGAGGGGATTCTCGTAAAGCTCGTTGGACTCGGTAATTTCCACGATGCGTCCCAGGTACATTACCGCGACGCGGGCTTTTCCTGTAACTCCTCGAGCAGGTTGATAATCTGCGCCTGGATGGAAACATCGAGGGCGGAGATAGGCTCATCGCAAATAATAAGGGGAGGACGGCAGGCAAGCGCGCGGGCTACGCCGATACGCTGCCTCTGGCCGCCGCTGAACTCGTGGGGGACGCGGTCCCTCATGCCGGGATCGAGGCCGACGATGCGGAAAAGCTCGGTGACCCTATCGTCCAGCTCCGAACCTATCGCCATCTGGTGGACTTTGAGCGGGTCGCCGACGATATTGCCGGCTTTCTGGCGCGGGTTCAGCGAGCCAAAGGGGTCCTGGAAGATAGCCCCCATGTTTTTACGAAAAGGTTTTATTTTGCGCTCGGGCATCTTGGAAATATCGACGCCATCGAACAGTATGGTGCCGGAGGTCGGCTGGTAGAGTCGTAAAATGCAGCGGCCCGTGGTCGTTTTGCCGCAGCCGCTTTCACCCACGAGCCCGAGGGTCTCATTTTTCTTAATCGAAAAAGTGATATCGTCGACGGCTTTAACCTCGGCAACTTTGCGCCTGAGTACCCCGCGGGTGATAGGGAAATACATTTTCAGGTTCTTGACTTCTACCATGGCGCCGTTTGTTGAAGTTTTCATTGTTTCCCCCGTATATCTGCATAACACGCTATGTAATGCTGGTTGCCAACACTCCGCAGGGCGGGCCACTCGTCCTTCTCACATCTGCCGATTTTATAGGTACATCGGGGAAGGAAAGCGCAGGTAGGAGGCATATCGATGAGGTTGGGCGGCAGCCCGAAGATGGGTACCAGTTTCTTGGTGCCGTGTTTCTCGCCCAGCTTGGGCACGCTGCGTAACAGTCCCCTGGTGTAAGGATGCTGGGGGTTGCTGAAGATTTCCTCCGAAGTACCGGACTCGACGATGCGCCCGGCGTACATCACGTAGATTCTCTGAGCGTAGCGCGCCACCACGCCCAGGTTGTGGGTCACGATGACCAGCGCCGTGTTGATGCGTTTCACCAAGTCCATCATCAACTCCAGAAGTTGCGCCTGCGTGGTGACGTCTACGGCAGTAGTCGGCTCGTCGGCGAAGATAATTTCCGGATTACAGGCAATCGCCATGGCAATCATCACTCTCTGGCGCATGCCGCCGCTGAACTGGTGAGGGTAATCATCGACGCGGCTGGAGGCATCCGGGACACCGACCATTTTTAGCAGCTCAATGGACCTTTCCCGCGCCGAATGCCGGTCCATATCCAGGTGCAACTCCAGAATCTCCGTCATTTGCCGGCAGATGGTCAGCACCGGATTGAGCGAGGTCATCGGCTCCTGGAATATCATCGTCATTTTAGCGCCGCGGATTTTTCGCATATCAGGGCCGTTAGCCTCGTATTGCATGATATCCTTACCCTCGAAAAATACCTTGCCATCGACTATCTCTCCCGGAGGGGTTGGTATCAGTTGCATGATGGAGAGGATACTCACGGACTTACCGCAACCGCTTTCCCCCACCAGCCCGATGATTTCCCCTTGGTTAACCTGGAAAGAGACCCCGTCGGCGGCTTTTACCAGACCGTAGTCCGTGTGAAAATATGTTTTCAGGTTCTGTACATCCAATATTACTGACATGATACCGTCCTCTGTAATAATAAGGGCATCTGCTTTATAGCACGCCCCTTAACTTCGGGTCGATGGCGTCTCTGATGCCGTCACCCACCATGTTGAAACCGAACACCAGAAACATGATGGCTACACCGGGGGCAATAGAAAGCAGCGGATTATCCAGCAGGAATCTCTGCCCGTCCATTACCATGCCTCCCCAGGAAGGGTGAGGGGCCGGGACGCCGATACCCAGGAAGCTCAGACCGGCCTCGCCCAGGACGACGCCGCCGATACCCATCGTCACACCCACGATCAAGGGAGGAAAGGCGTTAGGGAAAATCTGCGTCCACATGATGCGCCAGTTGCTCATACCGACGGCCCGGGCGGAGAGGACGTAGTCGTTTTGTTTGACGCTCAGCGCCTGGCCGCACATCATGCGGCACATTCCGGCAATGCCGCCGAAACCGAGGGCGAATATGACAACCCCGATACCACGGTTACCCAGACCGGCGATAAGCAATACCAGGATAATGCCGGGCAGAGCCATCAGCGCATCGGTAATTCTCATGATTATCGCAAATACCCAGCCCCCGAAGTGAGCTGCCGTCAGGCCCATGAGTATACCGATGATGGCTGATGCGAATATGGCGGAAAATCCAATTTCCAGGGAAATCTGGGTCCCGTAGATGATGCGGCTAAGGATATCTCTGCCGAGCTGGTCGGTACCCAGCCAGTGATCCTTGGATGGTGATTGCAGCTTGTTGCGCAGGTCATTTTGCAGCGGGTCGTAGGGTGCTATAAGCGGCGCAAAAATAGCCGTAAGAATGATGATGACGACGATGATAAAGCCTATTAGATAAAGATTGCGGCCGAAGAACACCCTCGCGAACCTTCGCCACTCGCTGTGTTTTGGTGGCGCTGCCGTTATACCTGTAATATCAATTTTCGGGGGTGGGACTCCCGAATTATCCGCCATGTTGGCCTCCTTATCCGTACCTGATCCTGGGGTCCAGCCAGCCCCAGGCAATATCAACTATTAAATTAGAAAAGATAACGATGCCGCCGAATATCAGGGCGGCTGCCTGTACAATCTGGTAGTCGTAATCGAAGATAGCCCTCGTCATCAGCAGGCCCATGCCCGGTATGCTGAAGACCGTCTCGAGAAACACCGAGCCGCCCAGTATCATTCCTAGAGTGCCGCCGAGTGCGGTAACCACCGGAATCATGGCATTTTTAATCTGATGCCTGATAACAATAACCCTCTCGCGCAGGCCTTTAGCCCAGGCGGTGCGGACATAGTCCGTCCTCATGACTTCGAGCATGCAGGACCGCACCAGACGCGCCATGCCGGCGATGCCACCCAGCGCCACGGAGGCAATCGGTAACACTAAATGCGCGCAGCTGTCCCAGAAGTCCTCGAAGGGATTTACCCACCCGAAGAGCGGGAACCAGCCCAGCTTATAGCCGAATAGATACAGCAGGAGTATGCCAAACCAGAATGTCGGCACCGTCATGCCTATATTGGCAATGGTGGTAATGGTATTGTCCGCCCACGAGCCGCGCCTTAAGGCGCAGTAAATGCCGGCAATAATACCTCCGAACGTGGTTATGACAAAGAGAATTGCGCCGATATACGCCGTCCGCGGCAGGCGGTTCACGATAAGCGCCGTTACATCTTGTCCAATCCCGATGGATTTACCCAGATCGCCCCGTAAAACGTCGGTTACCCAGTCCCAGTACTGCACGGGCAAAGGCCTGTCCAGTCCGTATTCATGCATTAACCTCGCATGCTCTTCAGGCCCCATGGTGCTTATCTGGGAACCCCCTCGCAGGTTGCCCATGAATATCATCAAGGGGTCTCCGGGCATAAGCCGTACGAACAGGAATACCATCATGGTGACGAGGAGGAGAATGATAATACCGATCAAACACCGGCGGATGATATAGGCTTGCATGTCAGCGTTCCCCTTTACTGCATTTTTAGCCCATGCAGGAGCACGGCAGGAATACAGGTCACTCCTGGTATATTATTATCGTATTTGGACACAAAAATGCAAATTCCCCCCTGGTCGGCATCTGCGGCAGGGAAGGGTCTTTGACGGCTTATTGAACTGAAGCATGTTCTGGAGCCGTCTGGTCTCGTCATAATCGTCATTACAGGTATTCGGTCGGGATAATTTTGGTATATTTCAGTATTCCAGGGCGATTTGCGCTGAGTTTAGCATTATTTTAACGGTGTGTCAATTTTGTTTTGATATCTGAGTCCCTATTGTATAGGGTTTGGGGGCTTCGGTTCCGGACTGGCAACATTCGATAAGGTGTTCTTTATAGTGTCTCATTGACAGCAAGCTGAAAAAATACCTACAATAAACGTGCCTATAAAGCACGCAACATCAGAAAATCAACTAATAAGGAGACCGCTTATCACCTCGTTTGTATGAGGCACTCGCGCATTGTCGATGGAAGGAGAATCTGACCATGAGTGAAGTCTATGAAGTAATCAGTCCCTGGGCGGCGGCCGACCCCAAAGCGTTGCACGGCCTCTCGCCGCGACTGGATACTCTCGCCGGTAAGAAAATAGGACTTCTCTGCAACAACAAGCGCGCCGCGCCCCTGATTCTGGATGTTGCCGAGAGGCTTCTGAAGGAAAAATATCCCGACGCGGAGACAAGTCGTTTTGAGGCGCGGTCGTTCTCGGTATCCGCCCTGGAAGCCGACCGCAGAGAAGAGTTCGAGGACTGGATTAAGGGGCTGGACGCGGTAATCGCTTCCGTCGGCGACTGAGGGGCATGCACCAAGTACCTTGTGTACGACGCTATTTTTATCGAGGAGCACAATACCCCGGCGGCACCTTTCGTTTTTGAGCATTTTCTGAACGACGCCATGTCGGCGGCTTCAAGTCGCGGAATGCCCGTCGTCAGGGTCGTCCCGGAGACAATCGTCTCCGAGTGTACCGTTGAAGAGACTATCGACAGGGCTATCACGACGGTATTCGGCGACGTGGTTGACGCTTTGACGAAGCCACTGACCGACGACGAAAAATCACCCAGAACCCGCGAGCCGGAAAACCCGCCGAGAATTGTCTTCAAGGGCAGCCTGGCGGAGGTCAACCGCTTTTTCTACCAGAGGGGCTGGACGGACGGCCTCCCCGTGATACCCCCGACGGAAGAAGCCGTTGCCGAAATGCTTACCGGCACCGACCTACCCGCCGACCACCTCGTGGTGAAGCTGGAACCCCGCCTGGGCAAGGCTACCGTGGCGTGGATTGCCGTCAATGCCGTCATGGCAGGCTGCCTGCCCACCTGTATGCCCGTTCTCATCGCTGGTGTACAGGCATTAGCCACCCATCCCGGCTGCGGCATGATGGCTGCCAGCACCGGTTCATTCGCGCCGTTCTGGCTCATTAACGGACCCGCAGCTAAAGATGCCAATGTCCGTTCCAGTTATGGCGCGACCAGTCCCGGAGATATCGCCAATGCCTCTATCGGACGCGCCCTCGGGCTTATCACCAAGAACGGCCGGGGCATTCGCAAACAGATAGAGGACATGGGCGTGCTCGGCAATCCCGGTAAGTATAGCTGGGTCGCCGCCGAGGACGAGGAAAACAGTCCCTGGGAACCTTTCCACGTCGACCAGGGTCTCCAGAAAGAGGACAGCGCCATTACTTTGATGTTCTTCCAGTCCTTCCAGCAGATGATGCCTTTTTATACGAACGAAAAAGGTCTCCTGGCTACCGTGGTTGGCGGTATCCTCCCCCTGCGTCAGGGCGCGTTTGCCCTGCTCCTCACCCCCGTCAACGCCCGAACGCTGGCGGATGCAGGCTGGACCCGGCAGGCGCTCAAGAAATATATCTCGGAAAACGCCAGCGTATCCGATGACTACTACAGGCGTCTCGGGCTGCCGGACGGCGTTCCCTTCGACCGTGGCAATGTCACCGGACCCGGCTACGGTCCGAAAATCTTCCGCCCCGCTCAACAGCACCGCGACCCCGTACAGGTATTTGTCTTCGGGGGCTTCGGCTCCTGGATGGGCTTTTTACAGGGCGGTCCGAACCCGATAACCAAAAAAATAGAGCTGCCCGGGAACTGGGAGCAGCTCGTCAGGAAGTACAAGAACGTCGTTCCCAACTACGTCAGGTATTAATCAACTTTCCATTTAACAGGGGGGCGGGAGCCCCCCCTTTCCCCCTCGTTTCTTATCTTTTCCCACCCTGCCCAGCCTGCGCCAAGGCTTCGGCGGGTAAACCGCCCACGTATCATCACCGGCTTATCGCTGAGTCTTTATCCCTCTCCCTCGATGGGAGAGGGCCAGGGTGAGGGTGAATTAATACCCACCCAGGCCGCTTGTCCACCGTAGTTTTAACGTAGGCGGGCAATCGTATCGTTACCGGCTTATGCCCCATAGGGGGAAAAGGGGATGAGTACACCAGAATAGCTTTGTTATCGGTATTAATCCCTTGCCTGAAATGGAGTTACAGTGTAAAATAATAAGGAAAGTCTTCGGGATATCCCGCCTTTTTTGGTAGAAATTTTCCTCTTTCTTCTTTTTTATAAACAGCAGGCTCTGGTTTTAGCGGGGTATGGTAAAAGGGTTTTCAGTTCCTTTAAAAACCCCGTCTACCGGCTTTACTATTATTCTCTGGTGGGTCACTGGGCGCCCATGCAGATGCAGATGGTGGTCCGGACCCTGCTCATCTACCGTATCACCGGTTCGGGGGCCCTCCTGGGACTGATGGCGCTCGCCGGCTCGATACCCATGCTGATTCTGTCCCTTTACGGCGGCGTCCTAGCGGACCGTCTCGAGAAGAAAAAGATACTGATTGTCAGCCAGGCGCTTTCGGCGGTGGTTACCGCGGGTGTCGCTGTGGCTCTATCGATGGGCTACCTGAGCAAGGAAGTAGAAGGCTCCTGGTGGGTGTTAATGGTTTCCAGTCTGCTGCAGGGCATCATTATGGGGATAATGATGCCGTCGCGTGCCTCCATGGTGCCGGAAATCGTCACGCCCGAAGATTTGATGAACGCCATATCCCTGAACAATATGGGCATGAATTTCTTCCGCATCTTTGCCCCGGCGATGACGGGATTCATTATCGCCGCCTGGGACTTTGCCGCCACGTATTATATTATGACGGCGCTGTATTTGTTTTCCGTTATCTTTCTCTTCAGGATACCCGGTACGCGTCCGGCCGTCCAGCAGGCAAGCAGCACGGTAGACCAGGTGCTAGACGGCATCCGCTACACGCGGAATGATATGACCATCATGCTTATCCTGTTGTTCACCCTCGGGTGTACTATACTGGGCATGCCCTTCAATATGCTCCTGCCGATGTTCACCGAGGATATCCTCAAGGTCGGCGAAGTCGGCATGGGGATGATCTTGTCGGTGTCCGGCATAGGCTCCATCGTGGTCTCGTTCGTCCTGGCGACGATGCCCAATAAAAAGCGCGGTGTGATGATGTTGTTCAGCGGGCTGATTTTAAGCATGGCGCTGATAACCTTTTCTTTTACGGCGGACTGGTATCTCTCCCTGGTACTCTCGGTCTTCATCGGGCTGGGACAGACGGGGCAGACAGCCATCGGTTTTACGCTGATACAGTATTACGTCGACCCCTCATACCGGGGACGCGTCATGAGCTTTATGATGCTCGGTTTCGGCCTGTCCAGCCTGGGCGCCGTCTTCGGCGGGATTATGGCGGACACCATGGGGATAGAGTGGTCAATCGGCGGACTGTCCATAGCGCTGGGTGTGCTTAGTGCGCTCATGCTGGCTTTTTCTTCGCGTCTGAGGAACCTGAACTGACCATTTATGAATTGACACCGCAACAGGGAAATCGTAGAATATCTTGTTCTCATTATTAATTGGAAGGCTGGGTTTTTGTACCAGAAAGTTACCCTGGAAAACGGACTGCGCCTGGTTACCGCCGCCATGCCCCATACCCGCTCGGTAGCCATCAGTTTTTTCATCGGTACCGGCGCCAGATACGAGTCCGATGAGCAGGCCGGCATTTCCCACTTTATCGAGCATATGTGCTTTAAGGGCACTGAAAAACGTCCCACATCCGTTGACGTTTGTACCATTATCGAAGGTGTGGGAGGTCTGCTTAACGCCGGCACGGATAAGGAACTGACCGTTTACTGGTGTAAGGTGACCCTGCCGCATTTCCATAATGCCCTGGACGTGCTGGTGGATATCCTCCTCAATTCACGGTTCGAACCGGCGGAAATAGAAAAGGAACGCCAGGTTATCATCGAGGAGATTAACATGTCCCTGGACTCCCCGGCGCAGCGGGTCTCCATGTTGATTGACGAGATTCTCTGGCCCGGGCACGCCCTGGGACGCGATATCGCCGGCAGCCGGGAATCGGTAGCGGCTATCACCCGGGACATGATGCTGGACTATTTAGCCGGGCAGTATCAGCCCGCCAATGCCGTGCTGGCAATCGTCGGCGATATCCCGCATGAGGAGGTAGTTTCCGCCGTGAGTCGGGCGGCGGCGGACTGGAAGGGGCTGAAACCCGGGACTAGCTTCGCTCCGTATCGGGCAAAGAAAGGACGCCGCGTCCTCATCGAAAAGCGGGATACCGAGCAGACGCAGCTCTGCCTGGCGATGCCGGGACTTTCCATCGTTCACCCGGAACGTTTCAAGCTGGACCTGCTCAACGTTGTCCTCGGGGAGGGCATGACTAGTCGCCTTTTCCGGCAGATTCGCGACAACCTGGGCCTGGCTTACAGTATCCACAGCTACGCCGAGCATTTCCTTGATACCGGCGCCATGGCTGTCTCCGCCGGCGTGGATGCCAGGAACCTTTCGGTGGCTGTTAAGGCTATCATTGAAGAGCTATCCCGTCTTAAAGAGTTAATTCCCGAAGCGGAACTTGTCAAGGCTAAGGAATTGTTTAAAGGCCGCATGATTTTACGCATGGAGGACAGCCGCAGTGTGGCTGGCTGGCTGGGGGGACAGGAGATTCTTATCGGTAAAATACTCACCGTCAACCGGGTAATTGAAATCGTTGACGCCATTACCGCCGAAGAGCTGCAAAAATTAGCCGGGGAACTGCTGTTAGGTGAGAAACTCCGCCTGGCGGTGGTCGGTCCCGTTTCCCCGGACGAACCTCTTGAGGATTTACTGACTCTCTAGACGGGACTGTTCTCGTAGTAGGCGCAGTCCTCGCGGATACACTCACGGTTACGCTTAATATACCTGCATTGAATCCCTGAGTCTATATTCAGGTTGATGTCCATCCTTATCTTTAAGAATTCGACGGCTGCCTCTATCGCCCGGCGGCTGGCTCTCTTGCAGCATCGCGGTCCGCCGTCTATCATCTCGTTCAGGGCGTAGATAGTCGCCTCGTTTGCCAGCGCCCGTGTCTTGCCTGTGAGGGGCGTGGCTTCCGTCAGAACGCTGATGGCAATGCCGACGCCTACTCCGGCGCCGCAGGCCCCGTAAAAACCGCACCAGCCACCAGGTATCCGCGAACCCCTCTCCAGTGCTTTCGCCACGGCTCCCTCGGGTACCGGGTAGCCGGCGTTCTTGACCGCCGCCACGATGATTGCCGGCACCATAGCGTGGTGCTCCGGTCCGTGCATCGGTACCGAGGGGTGGGACATTACTTTCTCCAGTATTGCGGCGGGGTCGGCGCTGGCGGTCTTGCTGAGAACGTCTCTCAAGACGTCCAGCGCCCCGCGGCTGTGGCAGGAGTCGCAGACGTAGTGACCCCTGGGACAATATATTAGCGCGTTGAACTCGTTACCGCAGAAAGAGCAGCGTTGCCGGACTTCTTCGGTGCCGTAGACGAGAGTCTGGCCGCATACCCCACAATTTTCTTTAACTTCCATGTTAACTCTAATTAAAGTATAAAGTGATTAAGGAGATGGGGTCAATAATCACGTACTTCCTCCCCGCCACCCCGTCGTGGGTTATCTATTCCCACCCTTACCGCCCTCGTATCATTCACGGCTTAGCCCGTAGTATTCCGTTCCCCTTGACGTGAGAGGGTTAGGGTGAGGGAAATATATATTGTCTCACGTTAAGAAAGGGGTTTTTATGCCCTTACCATCCTTTTAAAAAGAAGAGGGGGCGTAAGCCCCCTCCTTGATACTCTTTTAATAACAGTCTGACGACTTACATCCCATAGTCCATGCCGCCCATGCCGCCGGCGCCGCCCGGCATTGCCGGGGTCTCCTTCTTCTCGGGGATATCGGACACCAGCGACTCGGTAACAAGGACCATCACCGCGATGCTGGAGGCGTTCTCCAGTCCGGTCCGCACCACTTTGGTGGGGTCGATGATGCCCTTTTTCACCATATCGCCGAAATCATCATTCTCGGCGTCGTAACCCACGCCCTTGGCGCTCTTCCTGACGGTATCGATGATTACAGAACCGTCCTTACCGGCATTGGAGGCAATCCAGCGGAGAGGCTCGATTACGGCTTTGCGGACCACGTCGACGCCGGTAGCTTCATCGCCGGTGACCTCCAGCTTGTCCAGTACCGGCAGGGCGTTGAGCAGAGCGACGCCGCCGCCGGGCAGGATGCCTTCCTCGACAGCGGCTTGTGTCGCCGAAAGAGCGTCTTCGACGCGGTGTTTCTTCTCTTTTAGCTCGACCTCGGTCGAGGCGCCGACCTTAACAACGGCGACGCCGCCGACGAGTTTAGCCTGTCGCTCCTGGAGCTTCTCGCGGTCGAAGTCGGAGGTGGTTTCCTCTATCTGGGCTTTAATCTGCTTGATTCTACCCTTGATTTCTTCCTCGGAGCCTTTGCCTTCGACGATGGTGGTGTTGTCTTTATCGGAGGTAACGCGGCGGGCCCTGCCCAGGTCCTCTACGGTAACGGAATCGAGCTTTCGCCCGACCTCTTCGGAGATGACCTTGCCGCCGGTGAGGATAGCCATATCTTCGAGCATGGCTTTACGCCGGTCGCCGAAGCCGGGGGCTTTCACACCCAGGACGTTAATGGTGCCCCGCAGTTTATTGACCACCAGAGTTGCCAGCGCTTCGCCGTCGATGTCCTCGGCAACGATGAGCAGGTTCTTGGATACCTGCAGGATTTTTTCCAGAGCCGGCAGTATATCGGCTACGGCGGATATCTTCTTATCGGTAATCAGGATATACGGGTCTTCGAGGACCGCCTCCATCCTCTCGGCGTTGGTGACGAAGTAGGCGCTGACGTAACCGCGGTCGAACTGCATGCCCTCGACGTAATCGACCTCATACTTGGTGCCCTTGGACTCTTCGATGGTAATGACGCCGTCCTTGCCGACTTTCTCCATCACCTCGGCAAGCAGGTTGCCGATTTCGGGGTCTTTGGCGGTGATGGTGCCCACCTGGGCTATCTGCTCCTTGTCCTTGACCTCGGTCGAGGCTTTTTTCAGCTCCTCGACGATGGCATCGGTAGCTTTCTGGATGCCCCTCTTCAGGGACATGGAATCGGAACCGGCGGCGATGTTCTTAAATCCGCCGGAAATTATGGCGTGCGCCAGGATGGTCGAAGTGGTGGTGCCGTCGCCGCAGGCATCGTTGGTCTTGCTGGCGGCTTCCTTGACCAGCTGCGCTCCCATGTTCTCGAACGGGTCGGGGAGCTCGATGTCCTTGGCAATGGTAACCCCGTCGTCGATTACCGAGGGCGCTCCCCATTTTTTATCCAGTGCCACGCAGTGTCCCTTGGGTCCCAAGGTGACTTTTACGGCGTCCGCCAGGGCATCGATTCCCTTCTTGAGGGAATGTCTTACTTCTTCTCCAAAAATTATCTGTTTAGCCATTTTTCTTCCTCCTAGTATTTCCCATGATATTTTATTTCTTTGCTAAAATGTCGCTCTCCCGCAGAATCATCAGCTCTTCGTCATCAATCTTGATTTCGGTGCCGCCGTACTTGGCGTAGATGACCCTGTCGCCGACCTTCAGTTCCATCGGGATACGCTTGCCGTCATCGGTCACCTTGCCCGGCCCGACCGCCATTACTTCTCCCTCCTGGGGTTTTTCTTTGGCGGTATCCGGCAGATAGATACCGGACTTCGTCTTCTCTTCTTTCTCGATGGGTTTCACCAGAACACGGTCAGCCAGAGGTTGTAATTTAGCTGCCATCTCATGCCTCCTTTCCCTTGTTAACAGCTTTTACCCCGTTACATGGTATTAGCACTCTCAGCAGGAGAGTGCTAACATACTTATAATACCGCAGATACATATTCATCGCAACATAATATACAGCCATTTACATGCCTTTAGAGCTATTTATATATGAAAATCTCTTATTTACGCGCAATATCTTCATAATATATGAGTAAGGGGGCATTATTTCATATAACAGCGAATCAGGCGATGACTCGTCTGGAAAATATGGGCAGGAAAGCCAGTAACACGATCAGGAGAACGAAACCGGCTGCCGCGTAGAATACGGTAGATAGCCCCAGACCGCTACCCAGAAATCCGGACGCAAGGGGACCTGACAGCATACCGATGGCGTAGACAGCCTGAAACACCCCCATGGCTGTTGCCTGTTGATCCGGTGGCAGACCGCGCACGCTGAGGACCATAAATAGGGTCATCAGCACCCCGCTGCCAAGACCGCAGCTTACCTGGACAGCCATTAATACGGGAATTGTAGAAATAAACGGAATAGCGAGGAGGCTGAAGCCGATAAAGAACGCACTCCAGACCATGGTGGCACGGTAGCCCAGTTTTTCCCAGACCCATACCGCTGCCAGAGCACCAACGGCGGAGAATCCCAGATTTATCATGGTGATAAGGCCAAGCATGCCGCTGGACGCCCCGATTTCTGCGGCATATATAGGGATAAATCCAAACACTCCCGTGAAGACCGCAAAATGCAACAATATCGCCATCAGGGATACCGTCAGCAGCAGGGGACGCGTAATTATGGACAGAGTATTTCGCCAGGACGGTGTTAGCGCACGGCATATCGGCGATTCCCTTGTTAAGAACAGAGCCAGTAAAGCGAATACGCCCAGCAGCGCTGCTAGGAAAAAAGGCCTGCTCATGCCAAATCCTTCGGCAATAAACCCACCACCGGCGGTAGCCGCGATGAGAGCCACGCTCCGGACGAAGTTAATCAGCCCGAAAGCCCTGCCGCCGTCGTTATCCGGATAATAAGCGCTGAAGTAGAGCGGAAAGACCACCCAGAAGGCCGCCCCGATGCCGGTGACCATTCTTGACAGGAACAGCAACCAGGGGGTCGCCGAAAGGCCTAGACCAAGGGCTCCCAGTGATGTAAAGATAATGCCTCCGGCCACCAGATTTTTTCGTTGGGAAAGCCTGTCCGCCAGGATGCCTATGGGTATGCGCAGCAGGACCTGGGGAATTGCGTACGCTGCCAGTACCCCGCCCACCATATTCAGGCTGGCTCCGGTTGACTGTATATATACGGGCAATACGGGAACGTACAGATAGAGTCCTATCCACCAGAGAAAATTAACAATGCAGAAAAGGAACACCGGGGCTCGATTGGAGGCAGGTATTAACTTCGTAGAAGGCAATTCGTTGATGGCGATGACGGCTCCTTAAAAAATGTTCAGGCTATACGCCTATTCTAGCATAATGCCGGTGACCGCAGGTAAACGGCGACCCCGTTGTTGACGTCTTACACGGCATCGTGTAGAATCAGGGCGTGAGTAAAAGGACACCAGCCGGGAAAAAGCAATGGGACAGCACCCGCATCCAGGCGCTGCGCCGTTTTCTGGGGCTGACCCAGCGCGAGATGTCCGAAAAGATGGGCACGAGGCAGCAGACCATCAGCGAATGGGAAACCGGGATGTACCAGCCACGCGGTGCCTCGGCTACCTTGCTGTCCTTTATCGCCGAGCAGGCCAGGTTCAAATACCGGGCTGAATCCCGTAAAAAAAAGCCTTGACAGAATACACGTTACCGTGTAATATCATCTTGGTTGATCGCTGCCGTGCCCGATGGTACCCGTGTGGAAAGCAGTAATAAACGTGACTATGTTGTTAAAGTTTATTTTGCCTGAGGGAATTAGTGGCTGGCCGTACCGATAAGCCGGGTTTGAAGCCGTTTTTCGAGCCGGAGAGCGTCGCTGTTATCGGCGCCTCACGGAATACCGGCAAGGGCGGCTATAATATCATCGAGAACCTTTTAAGGCTGCGTTACGGAGGACGGATTTATCCCGTTAATCCCCAGGCAAACGATATTCTGGGATTGCCGTCTTACCCTGATATAAAACATACCCCTTCCCGGCCGGAGCTGGCGATTATCATACTGCCCCCGTCGCTGGTGCCGGCGTCACTTCAGGAGTGTATCGATGCCGGGATAAAAGCCGTCATCATCGAGTCGGCGGGTTTCGGCGAGATGGACAGGTCCGGCGCCCTCATCGAAAACCGCATGGCTCTCATGGCCGGGGAAGCCGGGGTGAGAATCATGGGGCCCAACAGCGTGGGCACCCTTAATCCCTATAACGGTTTCGATTCCAGCCTCGGCCGTCTCAACGAACTGTTCCTGCCGGAGGCGGGTATACAGCGGGGCTCGGTCGGCTTCATCGGGCAGACCGGTCTCTTTACCGGCGTTTACCTGCCGCTCATCAACGACGAAATCGGTATCAGCAAGGTTGCCTGCCTGGGCAACAAATGTGATGTCGATGAAAGCGATATGCTGGAGTACTTCGGCGAGGACCCGGCGACTAAAATAATCGCCATGTACCTGGAGAGCATCAAAAGCGGCCGGCGTTTCCTCCGGCTTGCCCGCCGTATCATAAAAGAGAAGCCGATAATCGTTATTAAATCCGCCGTTACGGCGGGTGGCGCCAGGGCTTCGGTCACCCATACCGGTGCCACCGCCGGTGAAGACCGCATTTATGACACCGCCTTCCGTCAGGCAGGCATCATCCGGGTGAACAGCTTCGAACGGCTCTGGGATATCCTCAGAGGCTTCGTCAACAACCCGCTTCCAGAGGGAAACCGGGTGGCTATTATCAATCTGGCCGGCTCGGGCTGCGTAACCGCCGCCGATGCCTGTGTGCAGAACGGCCTGGAAATCGCCGAACTATCGTCACGGACCAGAGAAAAAATCAAGAAGGTCTACCCGGAATGGTGGCGCGTGAGAAACCCGGTGGATGTCTGGGTCGCCATCGAAGCCAGCGGTTTCGAGGCGGCTTATCTGCCCACCACCCGGGCGGTGCTGGAGGATGAAGGTGTTGACGCCGCCGTGGTGGTTCTGGGCGCCATTGACTGGATAGCCGAAGGGGACGTCCCCGCTCTGTTTGCCGGGTTGAAAAAAGACTTCCCGGACAAGCCCGTGCTGGCAGCGTGCCCCCTGGGGGATAGAAAGATATACCTGGATTTGCACCGGGGATTTCAGGACATCGGCATCCCATGCTATAGCCGTGATGAAGACGCCATCGCCGCCTTGGCGGCGTTATATCGTTACCGGCAGTACCGCACCGGTGCTGATAAATCCCGTGATTAGTCTGTAGAACTGGCGGATGCAGCTTGGCTGATGACTGGCACGATAACGGAGAACCAGGTCGTTAAGCTCTGGCAGGAATTCATGCCGGGGCAGGCCGACCTGGCAACGGAAGAGGGTGGCAAGGTCAGGATTGTCTATCCGGGCCGGCCTAACGATGACCGCGGCGCCGATTGGCGGGATGCGGTTATCGACGACGGCGGGCGTATCCGGCGCGGCGATATTGAAATCCATGTCAATTCAAGCAGCTGGTGGGGGCACCGCCACCATCAGGACCCGCTCTATAACCGGGTGGTTCTGCACGTGGTCTACCGGCATGACGCCCCCGGCGCCGCCGTTCTGCAGAACGGCGGTAAGGTGCCGACGCTGGCACTTGAAAAACACATCCACCGTGACCCTCGTTTATCATCGCGGTCGGTGCCCTGCGGCACCGGAGTTTCAGGTAGAGACACCGCGTTTATCGGCGGTATTCTCGATAATGCCGGCGACCGGAGGTTTGCCGGGAGGGTGGCTGATTTTCGGGCGGCTTCGCGGAGGATGGGGGCGGGCCAGTCCCTTTATCAGGGCATCATGGGGGCGCTGGGTTACACCAAGAACAAAATACCCATGATTGAACTGGCGCGAAGGATGCCTCTGGACAGGTTAACGGCATCTCTCTCGAGAGAAGAACCTGATGATTATCTGGCGCGGTGTCAGGGCTGGCTGATGGGCATGGCGGGGCTGTTGCCGTCGCCGCGTGCCGGATGCCGCTGGCACGATAACGGCAATAATGGATGGGTCGACCGGCTGGAAAGGGCCTGGGAGTCTTACGGGGAGAAGGCTGCCATGTCCGCGGGTGACTGGAGTTATTTCAAGATGAGGCCGGGCAATTTTCCCCGTCGGCGCATCGCCGCGATTAGCTATCTCCTGCTCCGTTACCGTAAAGAAGGACTGCTGGCGGGCGTGATTCACAGGCTGGAAGAAGCCTCGCCCGACGACAGAGGGAGCGGACTGGAGGGGTCGATGCAGGTGGCCGCGGAAGGTTTCTGGGGCAGCAATCTGGACCTGGATACGCCGCGCGGCCGCAATATTCCCGCCCTGCTCGGAGTGAATCGGGCCAGGGTCATCGTCGTTAACGTTCTGCTGCCCTTTGCCGTAGCCTGGAGTCAGTTCGATGACCGCCCGGCTCCGGAGGAAAAAGCCCTGGAAATACATCGTCGCTATCCGGCGCTGCCGGAAAATACGCTGGAAAGACATATGAGACGCCAACTGGGGATAGGTCGGTTATCGGTGAACTCCGCACGGCGGCAGCAGGGACTTATTCACATCTATAGGACGCGGTGCTCGCAGGGTAAATGTGAGGGATGTCCGCTGAATCTGTATCGCTATTGATAAATTACAGGTACCCCATCACCTCGGTAAGGCTCTTTATCCGGGGGCAGTCGGTAATGTCTTGGTAATAGTCCCCGCGGTCGATGAGGATAGCTTTCATGCCCGCCCCCCGGGAGCCGATAACGTCCACTTGGTGCTGGTCGCCGACATAGATAGCCTCGGCGGCTTCAATCCCGGCTTTCTTCAGGGCGTACCGGAATATCTCGGGCCGGGGCTTACCGGCGCCGGCGTCCTGGGATGTTACGATTACGGTTAGCCAGTCGGTGAGCTTCAACCGGGTCAGGGTTCCGGTCATGTCCTGCTCGACGTTCGATATCAAGCCCAGAGTCAGGCCTTTGCCCTTCAGTCCATCGAGAGCCGGCGCCACGTCGTCGAAGAGGATCAGTTCCATTTTTGCCTGCTGCATCGCCCCGAGCAGTTTATATATAGTTTTCTGGTCGCACTCGATGCCGGCTTCGCGCAGCAGGATTTCCTGGTACTGTAAGTAGAGCGCTATTTTTTCTTCCTGCGAGCGGTCGCCCAGCGCCCGTCTGGCGATTTCGTTATAAATGAATTCATCCGCGGCGATTATTGGCCTGACCAGCCCTTCCGGGGTGACGTTAATGCCGAGCTCCTTGAGTACTTTTGCTTCTGTTTCTTCTCGGGGAGGGTCGTAGCGGACCAGCGTCTGGTACAGGTCGAAGAAGACAGCTTTAATCATAATAGAGGCTCCCTTTTCTGGTGTGGTAGTACCATTGTAGATAATATGCTGGCATCTGTAAAGGTTGTATCTGCTTTAAACCCCCGCCGCCCCCCCTCGTGTGTTATCTTTTCCCACCCTGCCCAGCCTGCGCCAAGGCTTCGGCGGGTAAACCGCCCTCGTGTCATCAACGGCTTAGCCCGAAAATACTAGTCCCCTTGAACATACCGGTTTTTACCTTTATAATACCCGTTATTATGACTTATTAATGGGGATTCATTAACTGTGAACTATCAAATAATAAATATCAGAGGTGCTATATCAAATATAGGTTTGATATTAGTAATTATATTAATAACGTTATTTCCTCTAAGTTGTTGTTGTTTTTATAAAGGCGAACATTCATTAGAACTTATTATAGAAAATCAAACCGACCAAACGTTATATATTACTGTAAATGATTATGAAGTAGGTGAAGTGAGTTCTAACGCTACTATTACTAGAAGTGACACTCCGGATATGGGTGAATTTATTATCGAAGGTAAGAATACCCAAGGTGAGGTTGTATTTTCAAAAATATATACCTATAAAAATCTCGTACGGATAAAGAATTGGGTATATAAGGCTGTTATACCTCCAATTCAAAATAGGCTTGAAAATAGTGGAAATGATACAAGTAATTAATTGATGTTTTTTTATTAACCAGTGTCTTGACGCCAATAGACTTTATAACGATAGTATCAAACTCCCCCTGTCCCCCATCGTTTCTTATCTTTTCCCACCCTGCCGCCCTCGTGTCATCAACGGCTTAGACCCTAGTCATTATCTTCCAGCTTGAACCCCCGCAGGTAAAACGGTAAAGTAGTAATAGGGACTGTAATTATTCAGGAGTTACTATGATTGCGTCGGGCATTATCCAACGCCTGCGCCGGATTGTCGGTAAGGAGAACGTGCTGACCTCAAAAGAATCAATGGTCGCCTATTCTTATGACGCCACCAACATGTGGCAGCACCTGCCGGACGTGGTCGTTCTCCCCACAAGCGCCGCGCAGATAGGGGATATCCTCAAGCTGGCTAATGATAACGAGATACCGGTGACGCCGCGGGGCGGCGGCACCAACGTCAGCGGCGGCTCCATACCGGTTCACGGGGGCATCGTCCTCTGCACTACCCGGATGAACCGGATAATCGAGATAAATAAGACCAACCTGAATGCCACGGTGGAACCCGGCGTCGTCCTCCAGGACTTTCAGGAAGCCCTGGCTAAGGAGGGGCTTTTCTTCCCGCCCGACCCGCAGAGTTTTTCGGGCTGTACCATGGGCGGCGTGGTGGCGGAGAACTCCGGCGGTCCTTCCTGCCTTAAGTACGGCGTCACCAAGCAGTACGTCCTCGGTCTGGAAGTGGTGCTGGCGGACGGGAGGATAGTGAAATTGGGGGGACTGACGCCAAAGAACCGCACCGGCTACGAGTTGATGATGCTTTTCACCGGCTCCGAGGGCACTCTGGGCATCATTACCAGAATTACTTTACGATTACTCCCCACCCCCAAAGCCGAACAGACCGTCGTGGCTGTTTTCAACGACGTGGCTGAAGCCGGCGAGACGGTCACCGAAATAATCGCCAGCAGCATCCTGCCGTCGAAAGTGGAATTCGTTGATAACTGGACGTTCGAGAAATTCCGGGGGCTTATACCGGATGAAATTCTCGATAGCTCGCAGGTAATCCTGCTCATTCAGGTGGACGGGCTGCCGGAGACGGTAACTGCCGAAGCCCAAAGAGTCGTTGACGTCTGTCAGGGCCGTGCGCGTGAGGTCAGGGTGGCTAAAGACAAAACCGAAGCGGAGCGTTACTGGCAGGCGCGGACCGCCCATTTCTCCGATATCTCCAGTCGCACTCACACCATCGTCAACGAGGACGTTTCCGTCCCCCGCGATAAGATTGCCGAGTTTATCCGGCGGGGACAGGCAAGCGCCAGGAAATACGATGTACCCATTAGCTTTGCCGGGCATGTCGGCGACGGCAATTTCCACCCGGTCGTTCTCACGGACAGCCGGGACAAGGAGCGTTTCGAGCGGGCTTTGAAATGCGTGGATGAAATCATCGAGTCGGCTCTGGCGCTGGGCGGCGTGCTTTCCGGCGAGCACGGCATCGGACTCGAAAAGAGGCGCTTTCTCAAGCAGGCGATGGACCCGGCGGCTATCGATATCATGAAGCAGATAAAGGATGTCCTCGACCCCTGCCATATCCTCAACCCCGGCAAAATCTGGGAGGAATGATTGTATCCATCGGCTATAAGTCTCATCGTTTGTCTGACCCGGATAACGGATTGCTTCGTCGTCCTTATACGGAAGGACTCCTCGCAATGACAGGAGTAAGTGGCAAGATCTGGGAGGAAACACCGCGTGAAAACCAGCCCTGATTTCGCCCAGGTGGAAAAGTTCAGGGAAGACCTCGACCGCTGTACCAAGTGCGGCTTCTGCATCTCTTCCTGCCCGGTCTACCATGAGGAGCACATCGAATCATCGGTGGCGCGCGGTAAGATTATGCTCATACGGGCGCTGCTGGACGGCGACCTCACCCTTACCGACGAGCTGGCGGAGGAGCTTAATAAATGCACTCTATGCCTTACCTGCACCGAGAACTGCCCGGCCGGGACGCAGGTGCCCGCGGTGATTGCCGCCGCCCGGGCGGATAAGGTAAAGCATAAGGGCGTGTCTTTTCCCTATCACGTAATATTTCGCTGGCTCCTGCCGCGGCGCCGTCTTTTCGGCTGGGTGGTGCGTTTCGCTTCATGGTTTCAGGGTGTATTTCTCCCGAAAACCGCCGGGACTATCCGGCACCTTTCCTTTTTCCTTGCCGCCCTCGGCAAAGGACGTCACATACCCCAGATAGCTCCCAGGTTCCTGCGCCAGTCCGTCCCGGAGATAAACCGCCCCCCGCCGGGCGTCGAAGTTAAATATACCGTCGGCTATTTCACCGGCTGCATGACGGATTTCGTTTTCCCCGAGCTGGGCAAGAAAATCATCTCTTTCCTGAACCGCAACGGCGTGGCGGTGGTGGTGCCGCGGGGTCAGGGATGCTGCGGCGCGCCGGTGTTCCTCGGGGCGGGGGATTTCGCCACCGGACGCAAAATGGCTGATGCCAACGTCAGGGCTTTTCGGGACGTCGATTATATCATCACCGATTGCGCCACCTGCGCCTCGGCAATGAAGGACTATCCAAAGTTTTTAGCGGATAATAATGAACGTAAGCAGCTTTATGAAGAATTCGCTGGTAAGATAAAGGATATTACCGAGTTCCTGGTGGACGTAATGCGGTTGCCCCCCTCCGCCTACCGCGTGGCGGACGAGTTTAAGGGCAAAACGGTGACCTGGCACGAGCCCTGCCACCTGGGTCGTTATCTGGGCGTCAAGGAGCAGCCGCGGAAAATACTGAAATCATTGCCGGACATTAAGTACGTGGAGATGAACGATGCCGGCCGCTGCTGCGGCATGGACGGTACTTTCAGTATCAACTTTTACGATTTGTCGCAGAAAATCGCCGCGAGAAAGGTAGATGATATTGCGGCGACGGGCGCCGATATCGTCGTGACCGATTGCCCCGGCTGCCAGATACAGCTCATCGACAGCCTGACACGCCATCAAAAGCCGGTTGAGGTCAGACACATCATGGAACTTTTCGAATAACCGCCCTGAGAAGCAATCTAGATGGGTTGCCAGGCGAATACGCCTTTATTTTTCGTTATGTGTCCGAGTCCCGGGAACGTAAAATGACAGGCAAAAACAAGAACCCCGGATTGGGCAATATCGGCTAAAATTTTCGTCCTTGTCTTTATAGCCTGTTCCGGCGCTACGTCGAACGCCGCCAGGTGTTCGGGATACTCAAACTCGAGCGGTGAATGGATTATGTCCCCGATGCAGAGTAGCCGGTCTCCGTCCGACGCTATATCCACCATGACGTTGCCCGGGGTATGTCCGTAGGCGGGGATAAACCTGATTAAGGGCAGTACTTCTTCGTTATCATCAGCCAGGTCGAATCTATCGGGTATGGGTAAAAGGTGCTTCCTGGCGCCGTTGAAAAACATGTTCTGAAGCTCATTATCGCCGGGACCTTCTTCCCAGTGTTCCCACTCTCTTCGGGATGTGATGTAGCGGGCGTTGGGGAAAACCGGCTTGCCCCGCGAGTCGAAGGCGCCGACCGCGTGGTCGACGTGACCGTGAGTCAGGATAACTCTGTCAATATCCGGGCGCTTTATTCCGGCTGCCTCCAGGTTTTCCGCCAGTCGCCCGGCGGTAGCCTGGAATCCGTCGCCGCATCCGGTATCTATGAGTATTTTATGCTCCACGGAGTCAATATAAAGGTTGTTTAACGCGAATAATTCACCATCGTGTTCCAGGGTGCCGTCGCTGAAAACGGTGCATTTGAACCGGCCTATATCAATGCGGTATCCTGCGTCTGCCATCGGTCACTCCCTCCGTCGACTCGGCTATTCATGATAAAGCTTATTCCTGCACATTATATATCTTGCGGAGAAGGGTGTGCCGCAAATCCGAGCCATTACGGGGGTAGGAGGGCATGCCGTGCCGGGCGCTGACTACGCCGAAAGCAAGCAAAGTCTATTTTATACGGCTCTCCACCACTTTCCAGTCGATGTTCTTGAAGAAAGCCGCGATGTAGTCCGCCCGCTTCAGCCCGTAGTCAATCATGAAGGCGTGCTCGAAGACGTCAATCACCAGTATCGGACGGCACCCCGCCAGGTGCCCCGTCTCGTGCTCGTTAATCCACTGGTTGCACAGAGCCCCGCTTACGTCGTCCTGGTAAAGCACTACCCAGCCGATGCCCCGCATCGCTCCCGTCGCCCGGAAGTCCTGCTCCCAGGCTTCATAACTGCCGTAGGCTTCGGCTAATTTCTTCGCCAGCGCGCCGGATTTGTCGATGCCGCCTTTGCCTCCCAGGTTGCCGAAGTAATACTCGTGCAGGCGCATCCCGTTGAACTCAAACCCGAACCTTCGTTTCAGTTCGGCGTATTCCGGAGTGGCTGTCTTGCCTTCCTTGAGCATCGTCGTTAGCGTGTCAATGAGCTTGTTGGTATTGGTCACGTAGCCCTGGTAAAGCGTGAAGTGGTTGTTCAGCAGGGTATCGCTGAAACCCTCCATGCCGATGAGTTTGCTGTAATCTTTAGCCGTGTATGCCATTTTCCCATTCCCCCTCTGCTGTGGTTGTCATGTTACTTTAATTTTGATAAAAATTCTTTAGCCTGGACTTCCCATTCCACCGCCTCCACGTCCACGGAGCTGCCCTTCGCGCTTTCCGCGGCGCTGACCCTCACACTGCCCCCGCCCCCTTTGAATACGGCGCAGCAGTTGCCTTCGTCTTCGACCTCCAGGCCGTATCCACCGGGTCCGAAGAAGTCCACCGCCTTTTTGACGGCTTCTACCGGTTTAAGTTTGCTTTCCTTGCCGATTTTAAGCATTTTTCTCCTTTCGTCGGGAATTGTTCAGGCAATTCCGGCGGCTTTATGTTTGGCGACGATGGTGTCCGCCAGCTTGTCCAGCGATTTGATATCGGCCTCTTTGGGATAACCTTTGATTATCACGGGGTCGATTATTTCCACCTTGAGGTTAGGCAGCATCGCCGCGAGCTGCTCCACGGCTTTCGTTCCCCACCCGTACGACCCGACTATAGAGGCGAATTTTGCCTTGGGCTTCAGGGAGTTAGCTAGGACAGCGGCATAAGCCGCGTTGGGATGGGGACCGGTCAGGACGGTGGGCGTGCCGATGACTACCGTGGCGGCGTCCACCAGAGCCATTGCCAGTTTACCGATGTCACTCACGGCGAGGTCGAACTGCTTGACCGTGACGCCCCTCCGTGTCAGGGCTTCGACGAGATGGTTGACCATGGCGCGGGTGCTGCCGTGCATGGAAACGTAAGGTATTACCACGATGTTTTCCGGTTCGTCGTAAGCCCAGCTGTGGTACGCCTCGATGATGAACTCCGGTTTATCGTGCATCGGACCGTGGCTGGGCGCGATAATTTCAATATCATAGTCCTTAATCTTTTCCAGGTTTTTCTGTATCTGGAGACGGAAGGGCATCATGATTTCCGCCCAGTACCTCTTGGCGGCTTCGTATTCCTGCCCGGCATCCCTGACGTACATGTCTGTAATGGCAAGGTGGGACCCGAAGAAGTCGCAGGGGAACAGGATTTTGTCCTCTTGAAGGTAGGTAAGCATTGTCTCCGGCCAGTGCACCCAGGGGGCGTGGATGAACTCCAGCGTACGGCCGCCCAGCGCTATCGTTTCCCTGTCCTCGACGATTTTGAACCTGTCCTCGGCTACCCCGAACCGGTCGATGAGCATTGTCTGGCACTTATCGGTGCAGACGGCCTGAGCCTCCGGGTACTTCGCCAGCACCTCGCGGATGCTGCCGGAATGGTCCGGCTCGGCGTGGTTGAAGATGACGTAGTCGATTTTCTTAATACCCAGTTCGTCGAGGTTTTTCAGCAGGACGTCCTTCATGGGAGGGTCGACGGTATCGATAAGGGCCGTCTTCTGGTTGCCTTTTATCAGGTACGAGTTATAGCTGGTGCCGTCCGGCAGCGGAATCAGGGAATCGAACAACCTCCTGTCCCAGTCGATAGCGCCGACGCAGTAGATATCTTTTTTGATTTCTCTTGGTTTTGTTGGTTTCTCTGGTTTAGCCATTTCTCTGTCTCCTTGCCCCCTTATGCTGTCCGTCCGTCTCAGTGGCTGTCATGCGACACATATTTAACCACTATATAAACAATCTTGCAACAATTTTACTGAGAAAAAAAGGAGAAAAGTCACACCGCATTCAGTCATTCCCGCGAAAGATGTAATCCATCCCTCCGCCTCCCCACGGGTGTTATCTATTCCCTGTCCTTCGTAGCCTTGGCGTAGGAGGGCCACCCAGGCCGCCCCGTGTCATCAGCGACTTATCCCGTTACCTTTCCTGTCATTCTGAGCGTAGCGAAGAATCTCGTGTTGTGTTTAGTGACTGATTTTAGGGTATTGGCGTCCCCCCTTTGTAATAGCTTGTCCTGAGCCTTCCGAGGGAAGGGATAAGAGGGAGAATTACGTAAGGATTATCTCTTGTATCCCACCGTCATGACAATCCTGTCATGAACCAGCCAGGGGTCGTCCGGGTTTTTCTTGATGTATTCCCTGAGTTTCCTGACGCCGCGCTCGAAGGCTTCCTGCGGTATCATCGTCAGGGTTGAGGTATTTTTCAGCAGTATCGCCTCCAGGTGGGCTTCGCTGTTCTTAAAAGACCGCTGGTTAATCTCTTCCGAAACGACTCCCGTGAAACCGGTATCTTTCAGGCAGTCTTCCACTCTTTTTACGGTATACATCCTGGTTTCATCTATAGCCAGTGTTTCCGGGAAAAATGTGTGCGCCACGTCTTCCCGGATTTGTTCCATGCCTGCGTGCCTGATAAGAACCGCGCCCCGTTCTTCGAGGACGCGCCGGCATTCATGGATAACTCCTTCCTGGTCGTCACAGTGGTGCAGCAGGAAAGACATGAAGACGATATCGAACGATTTATCAGGGAAGTTCAGCGACTGGGCATCCTGGAGGTCCCATTTCACCAGCCCGGCTTTATCTTTTTCTCTGGCTTTAGCCAGCATCTCCTTTGAAGAGTCTGCCCCTGTCACCCGGTATCCCAATTCTCTGGCGATAGGTATGGCGAACCTCCCTGTGCCGCAGCCGAGGTCGAGCAGCCTGGCGCCCGGGACGGCTCTGGCGTACTTGGCGATGATGTCCAGCCAGAGGGTTATATTCTCTTCCGATAGCTTCCGTCCCTTATCGTAGAGGGAAGCTATTTTGCTGTAATCGGCTTTTTTCATTACCTCCCCATCACCATCTCCGCAAAACGCCGGAAGGAGCGGTCGTAAGTACGCTCCACGTCGTCGGGGAAAACGCAGGCGGGGAGCTCGTCCATCTTCAGGTGGTAGCTAATGCATTCGCAGCATTTGCCCTTCCGCGGACACGGCTCGTAGGTACAGTTGCATTTCGCCTTGTTGGCTTCAATATTACATTCCATGGTTTTTCACCTTTTCTTTAAAATGGCCAGATTAACGGGATAAGGAGTACCGACAGCCCCCAGAAAATAAGGATAAGCGGTACACCTATCTTGGTGAAATCGGTAAAACGGTAGCCGCCGGGGGAATATATCATCGTGTTGGTCTTATACCCGATGGGTGTGGCAAAGCTCGTGGATGCGGCAAAAGTGATGGCGATAAACAAAGGCCGTGGGTCTATGTCCATGGCTACGGCGGTGGAAAAGGCGATAGGCGCGAGTATAGCCGCCGCGGCGTTATTGGATATCGCCTCGGTAAGCAGCGCGGTGAGGAAGTAAAAGACGACGAGCATCAACCACGGCCCCGAACCGGCTATCGGCTGCAGCACGTTATTGGTAATCCAGAGAGCGATTCCGCTATCCTCAATAGCCATTCCCATCGGCAGTACGCCGGCCAGCAGGAAGATTATCTTCCAATCGATGGCTTTATAGGCTTCCTCGATGTTAAGACATTGCGTTACCACCATCGCCACCGCCCCCAGGAGAGCCGCCAGCATAATGGGCATTACGTTCAACGTGGTGAGGGCTACCACCGCCAGCACTACCGCCAGCGCGATGAAAGCGCGGTTCTTCCTCAGGTAGAGGTCGGTAAGCTCGTTGGTGACGATGGCATTGGGCGAGTTCATGATATGGGCGATATCGTCCTTGTCGCCCTGGAGCAGTATGGTATCATTCTCGATGAGCTTGATATCGCTGAGTCGCTCGCGTAACGTACGCCCCCGACGTTGAATAGCCAGTATAGTCAGTTTGTGGCGACGGAAAAAGGTGGCAGCCTGGAGAGTACGCCCGATAAGGTTGGAACCCGGTGGTATCAGTACTTCGCTTAGTTTCAGATTATGCGTGCTGAGTTCCTTGTCCTTCACCCTGGCGTCCTTAAGCATCTTCAGTCCGTATTTCCCTTCCATCCCCATTATCTGGTTAACGCTGCCGTGAAGAAGCAGGATATCACCGGCTTTTATCCTGGTTCGCGGCGGCCGCGTGACCGCCCTGCCTTCCCTAAGGAGGTTGGCAAGCTCCACTTTGGACTCCTCGCCGGCTTTGCTCTCTTCCCAGGTCTGCCCTATCAGTCCTGATTTCTCGTTTACCTGGAGTTCGGCCAGATAATCGACGAGCCGGTATTTGTCCACCTGTTCGGCTTCGCCCTTTCTGACGGGCAACAGCCAGTGTCCCACCGCGGCAAGGTATACGGTACCCGCACCCACCATGGCAATTCCCAGGGGCAGGAACTCGAAGAAACCGAACGGTTCCATGCCGTTGTTGATAGCAATAGAGTTGACGATGAGATTGGTGGATGAGCCGACGATAGTGCAGACGCCGCCGAACTGGCTGGCGAATGAAAGCGGTATGAGGATTCGGGACGAGGCTATTTTACGGCTCCTGGCCAGCACCATGGCTACGGGGATGAAAATAGCCACGATAGCAGCGTTGATGATAAACGCCGATAAGAAAGCGGCGGTGAGGCTGAGTATCAGCATCAGGCGGAGTTCCGTCTTCCCGGCAAGGCTGTCGAGATGACGGGCGGTCCACTCCACCAGCCCGGTACGCACCAGCCCTTCGCTGATGATGAACATGGCGGCTATGGTGACGGTTGCCTGGTTGGCGAGTCCGTAGAGAACGTGCTCCGATTCGATTAAACCCAGGACGAAAAGCAGTACCAGTGCACAGAGGGCGATGACATCGATGCGCATTTTGCCCCAGATGAACATGCCCATCGCCGCGATGACGATGATGCCGACCAGCACCATGTCGAGGTTAACCACGTGGATATTATACCGTGATAGAGACGGAAGAAGCTACATTCTCGGCGGGATTCGTTTCGTCAGGCCGCCCTGTATCATTCACGGCTTAGCCCGTAGGTATCCACCGCCCTTTTCCCCGCCAATCTCCCCTTTAAATCATTCGGTTATTGTATCTTGTTTTTTGTATCTTACTCTTAGGTATACTTCTTCCTGATGAGGTCGGAGAGCTCGGTGAGGAGCCTGAGTGCCTGCTCGGTGTTGTCTTCGGTCAGGCCGTTCAAGCCGCAGCAGGGCAGCAGCAGGCTTTGTTTGACGATGTCTCTGATGGACAGTCCGTTGCGGGTGAAGGGCGCCATCGCTTCTTCCAGCCGGTCTTTGAGGCTGGCTAATGTTTCTTTGCTTACCGTTTCGTCGTGGTTGGGAACAATGCCCCACGCCACGCACCCGCCGCGCCCGATGAACTCTATAACTTCATCGTGGTAGAGGGCGAGCGACGCCGCGTATTCGTAGGCGTCGAAGTTGAGGATGTCCATCTTTGTTTTCAGCAGTATCGACCAGTCCGTATTGCCGCAGCAGTGGATGCCCCTTAGTCCGCTGATGCCGTCGAAGACCTCGTCAATCATCTCGACGATTTTTTCCGGTTTGGAGAAGGGGCCCGACGCCACGATAGAGCCGTACGACGCCATTATCGGCTCGTCAACGAAGATGATGGTGTTCTTCGAGATTTTTCTTAACTCGTTTTCCTCCCAGGCCGCCTTGAGCTTGAGAAACCTGGGTACGGCGTCCCCGAGCGTTTCGTGGTAGAGTATCGACCTTTTATTTTCGTCGGTGACGGTTATGCCCCAGGACAGCGGCCCGGTAATGCAGCCCTTGACCGCCTTCGGGGACAGCCCGTCCTGCTCGAGCAGGGCGTAAAGCCCCGCCGCACGGTCCCGCCCCATAGGGTAACGGGAGGCGTCGTTTTCCAGGTAGGCGGCGTAAAGCGCTTCGAGCGACCCCGCATAGTCTTTGGATGTGTCGACGTAGATACGGTTATTCTCAACGACGGCGCCGGGGAAGCCCTCGCTGAACTGGACGTACATGTTCTCCAGGAACGACTTCCTGGGGAGCTGCGGCCAGGTGGGGATGTCTTTGAGGTAGCGGGTTATCAGCGCCGTTGCCTTCTTGGCGTCGGTATGGGGCACGCTGCCGATGATGGTCGGCAGGCAGTTGAATTCTGTTTTTGACATGATATTGCTCTTTCTTGATGTATTATTTATTTCACCGCTTTATCCCCTCTCCCTTGATGGGAGAGGGTCAGGGTGAGGGTGATATCAGTGTTTTTCAGGACCTTTCTTCATATATTTAGCGATGATTATACCGAGTTTATTCTTTTCTGCTTCTAACGCTAAGGAAAGGTCGGTCACCAGCGCCGGTCCCAGGGCATTGGCGCATTCGCATTCTCGCTTGCCGGGCACCCTCCCCGCCGCCAGCTTTATCGTCTGTTTGGCGAAGTCGGTGTTATGTCTCATAGTGGATAGTATGGCATCGACACTGACCGCTTCGTTAGTCTCGTGCCAGCTGTCGTAGTCGGTAATGCAGGCGATGCTGGCGTAGCAGATTTCGGCTTCGCGCGCCAGCTTGGCTTCGGGCAGTACCGTCATGCCGAGGACGTCCGCGCCCCAGGCTTTGTAGAGTCGACTCTCCGCGCGGGTGGAGAAGGCGGGTCCTTCCATGATGACGAAGGTGCCGCCCCGGTGGACGGTCGCCCCCGCCTCTTTAGCCGCTTCGTAGACGATTTGACTGAGCACTGGGCAGAAGGGGTCGGCGAACGGTATGTGGGCGACGATGTCCCCGTCGAAGAAGGTGCTCCGGCGCTGTCGGGTGCGGTCGATAATCTGGCCGGGCACGAGCAAATGCCCCGGCTTGAGCTCTTCTTTGAAGCTGCCGCAGGAGTTCGACGATATGATGAATTCCACCCCGAGCGCTTTGAGGGCGTAGATATTGGCGCGGGCGGGGACGTTGGTGGGGGATATGGTGTGGTTTCTGCCGTGCCGGGGCAGGAAGGCGATGCCCGTCCCGCCCAGTTTCCCCACTATAATAGCGTCAGACGTCTCGCCGAAGGGCGTTTCCGGCCGGACCTCTTTAATATCCGTCAGGCCCTCGATGTCATAAAGCCCCGTTCCGCCAATCACGCCGATTCTTGCCTGAGGTTGGGACATTGAATGCCTCCCTTTACCATATACAGTTGCACTTTATTTTTCTGTAATCCATCCTCAACCTGCCCCACATAGCTACCGTTTCTTTACAAAGTGCAAATTCGCCATAATTATGTTTTTCTTTTAATTGATTGATTACCATGGTATACATATCACAGCGAGTTTTAAAATCTATTTTCTTACCCCAGTTTGATTTTTCCGTAAGATATTTAACCCAGCTTTTATCTGTGCTTCCATTTACAGTAGTTTGTAATCCTCTTAAAGAACCTAAAGTAATCCTTGAAGGGATAAAATTACTAAAAATTTGGTTAATAAGCATTGTATAATGTGTTGCCCAATTTTCTACTGGTACCATTGGGTCTATTCTAATTCTTACTTCGTATCCAGCTTGATATAGTTTTTTCGCCGCCTCAATCCTTCTATCAACGGATGGTGCTCCATTTTCCCATTTTTTAGCTACCTTATCTGCATTAAGACTAAAACTGATTATAGCTTGATTATGAGGATTAATTTCCAGTAAATGTTTCACATTATCTGATTTAGTGACAAATAAGACTTTATGTGTACTTTGTTTTTCAAATATTGGAATTATAAATTTAGAAAAGGGATGTTCTGTTCCTTCAGTCATCAGTGAATCCGCAATTTCGCCGGTATTGAGGATTTCTGGATTGATTACTTCTTGAAGAAATGTTCTTGTATGAGATTCCACTTTTAGTCTGTCTTTTATTACTGGCTTTGTCTTAGTGGGGTGGAATCTGAATGTTCCTTTCAGATAACACCACGCGCAATCAAATGGGCAACCATATGCCCATTTGAGTTCGATAAAATGGGGACATATTACATCTGTATGTCTTATTGGAAGTGGAGTTTTATCAAATCTTTTTATTATTGAACCATCAGCTATTTTGTTAATTGATGTCAAATTTATCATAAAAGTCTATTTGCCCGTATGGTGATTTTTGTGTGCTTATTTTAAAGAATTTTTGGCCCAATTTATGTTTACTAGCAAAAATTAAGTGATATAATACTACACCAGTTGAGTTTCTAATACCATGTGAGACTTCTGTATGATTATATCCTATATCGTTTAATCCCTTGATATATGTTTTCATTATCAAATCGCCATTAATACGCCAACCCAAACACGCTTCATTACGTAATTGGTCCAAGTCAGTTTTAGGTGGGAAAAATTTACATAATTTTTCAGCTATTTGACCTCTCCTCATATTTCCTAGATGAAAAGTAATTAATAGGTCAATTCTTCTCCCTTCAGTAAGTTTTTTAATGGACGGAAACTCTATTTCGCAATTATACGGATCTACAAAACAGAATCCGAGGAAATATTTTGGTAGTTTCTGTATAATAATGTCTACAGCTTTATTGCAGTCCATGTTTAGGTAATTTACTCTCGTATCATTGCCTATTCTACCTTTTAGTGAATTTATGCATAATGAGTTAATGTCATTGAAAAAATACTCAGTGAATGGAGTTTTACAATTAAGTGCTATAAGTGGAGATCCCTCTGCTTCTTTTCCTTCTATAAAGCACTTACCGGGACCAGCCAGTAAATCAATATAAACTCTGTCTTTCCATAAATTTTTCATTCCAGTGTTAAATGTATTAAGGTATTTATCTAGGTAGAATAATTTTTCTCGTGCGTGTTTTGCTAAAGGTATTGCAAGACCTCCATCTTTACATTTACGTAATTCCTTTTCCATACTCTTCAATTTTCTACCTCACCTCCCCCCTCGTCTCTCATCTTTTCCCATCCATGCCGCCCTCGCATCATCCTCTGCTTATCCCTGTTTACCCTGGATAATGTATAAATTAACGTTGTTTAGACTCTTCTATAAAAGTCTAATATTTCTCCTTCTTCGGTGCATCCACTCCACACGGCCTGCTTTTTTCAACTCCCTTTTTCCCTTTCAACTTGAGGGTTCGGTACTCCCGCCAGGAAATCTTCTCATCAGGGCGTCCGAGCCCCAGTTCTTTCATTAGCTCGGCGACTTTCTGGACCTTGGGCATAAGTGTTTCCATATCGTAGCCTTCCAGATGCGGCGGGAGTTTCTTCCTCTCTTCGGGTTCTTTATTTAAGAGGTCACAAATTGACTCTGCTCCCCAGCGTGCCCCTATCGAAGGCATCCCCTGGTCACGCCCGCACTCGTAGCAATCCGCCATTACCCCGCATTTTTGTCTTTGAGAAGTGGCAAAAAGGGCTTCGTATACCGCGGCGTCGGGGTCAAGAAAGTCATAAGCCCGTTGAATCCGGTTATAACGTAAATTCAGACAATCTATGGCTCCGTAGGTTTCCTCGAATCTGTCCACGATATCTTCAACCACGGGAATACACGGAGCGATAAAAGAGCGAAAGTTTTTCGCTATGTCTTCAGTGGTAACACCGACTACATAAGCGATAGCGAACGCACTTCCGGTAACACCGCCGCAGGTGCCTACTCCAGTGAAGGCTATACCGGAATGGAGTCCCATCATTCCCTGAAGTATTATTACCTGTACTTCCGGTGTGAATAACTCTATGCCCTCAGACCTGAAGGCTTCGCATATAGATGCGAAAGTTGACGGGGCTCAGGCACCGTAATTTACTCCCTCTCCGGCACCAAGGTGACCCGCTTTGTCTATTATTCTTTTTTTCTTTGCCTCATCTATCTCGATTTTAGGAATCATTATGCCTCCTTGTTCTTAACCTTGATCGGCTTGCACCTTCCGGTGCAGCATTTCCACTACTTCCTTGAATTTGCGGTCGTGCGCGTCGCGGCCCTCGGTGTACATCGCCGGGTACCATTCTATTTTCTCCAGCCCCTCTATTACCGGATTTATCTTATCGAAGGGTATGGCTATCAGTATCGTGCCCCTGGGGAATACCTGTTTGGCGGTCATGCCGTGGGAGACATCGGTAAGGATGAAGTTAATCTCGCCGCTGATGTACGGGTAGGTAAGCAGCCACGAACAGGCTATCACCGGAGTTCCTTTACTTGTCCACATCTTGCCCGTGGCGTAGCACATGGCGCGGAGGACGATTTCCAGCTGAGTGCCGTCGGCGGCTAGAATCAGCACGTCCGGGCTAAACGTCAGCTTGTCGATGGAGGCGAAAGCCACGTACTTGACGCTGTTCCTCTCCAGGGTGGTGATGTAATGATAGAGACGACGGTTGGCGCGGGCTTCCTCGAAGATGTTCAGTGCTGGCCCGATATGACCGCTCTCGAAGACGGGGTCGCCTTCCGCCATACCCGTTATTATTGGCCCCACGCAGGTGAAGTTGTCCACGGCGGCATAAAAAGGCTCGGATTGCTGGGCTTCCCGCATCATCTCGCAGATGGACAGGTTTTTCTTGAGCTTGGCGATTCCTTCCGGTTTGAACAGCAGAAACTTAATTCCGACGGGTTTCTGCTTGAAGTTGAATTTCTCGAATATTGACAGGTCCGGCGATGCTGCACTCATGTTAGCCTCCCTTTTTACCTTGCTGAACGTACCTAAAGTATAGGTGAGATTCTCCACCCACGCAAGCCCTATAAGAAAAATCCCCCTCTCCTTCATCTTGCCTCAGAAGGAGAGGGGTTCGCCCTGGTTCCACTTAGGTCACCACGAAGTGAAGGGCTCTCCCTGAAGGGGACACAGGGGGTGAGGTTTAAATATATGTCTTACTGCCCCAGAGCCTTTATAGCTTCCAGGTCGCCGAGGTTCTGCGTTTCTACGTCCTTGTTGATGCGCCTGATAAGCCCGGTTAAAACTCTCCCCGGCCCGATCTCGATGAACGTGTTGACGCCCCGGGCAATCATGTACTCAACGCCGCGCTGCCACTGCACCGGATTGGTCAATTGGTTGATAAGCTCCTTTTTAACGTCGTCGCCGGTGGTCAGCGGCTCGGCGGACATGTTGGCGATAACGGGGATTTCCGGGTCCTTGAACGAGGTGGCGTCGAGATACTTTATCATACCCTCTACCGCCGGCTTCATCAGCGGCGAATGAAAGGCGCCGCTTACCTGCAGAGGAATAACGCGACTCGCCCCGGCGGCGGTAGCCCTCTCCATGGCTCTGGCAACGTTATCGGCGCCGCCGCTGATAACAATCTGTCCCGGACAGTTGACGTTAGCCATAACCGTGCCGGACTGGCGGCAGATATCGGTCAGCTTATCCTCGTCCAGCCCGATGACAGCCGCCATGGCTCCCGGGCTTTTCTGTCCGGCTTCGTGCATCAGCCGGCCCCTCTCGCGGGCCAGGCGGACGGCCGTGGAAAAGTCGAAGACGCCGGCTACCGCTAATGCCGTGTACTCGCCGAGGCTGTGACCGGCTAGATAGTCGGGACCAGGTAGCTTGCCGCCGCCGATTTCCCTGGCGGCTTCCAGGCAGGCGAAAGACGCCGTCACTAGGGCTGGCTGGGCGTTGACGGTCTGGCGGAGCTCCTCCTCAGGGCCCTCGAAGCACAGACGGGAAAGCGGAAAATCCAGCGCTTCGTCTGCCTGTTCGAAGATAGTCCTCGCTGACCCCGCATTATCGAACAGGTCCTTTCCCATGCCGACGGATTGAGAACCCTGACCGGGGAATACCCATGCTGTCTTCGTCATATCAGTCGTTTCCCTCCTCTTAATATATTAAGTGAACGAAAAGAGGACTCTCTCTGTAAAGGTCAATATGGAAACAGGTTGAGAGTGAGTCCCCCGGCTGATAGAAATTCTAAGCGGCGGGCTTTTTCCGCTCTTCTTTGCTGATGACTTCGCGGCCGTTGTAAGTACCGCAGGTCGGACAGGCGTGATGGGGCAGTTTGGGACTATGGCACTGGGGGCAGAAGTCCAGCGCCGGGGCTTTCAGGGCGCGGTGGCTCAGACGGTTCCCGGCACGCGACTTGCTTTTCTTCTTTTTTGGTAGCGCTCCCATTTAGTTCTCCGTTCTTTAACCTATATTGTAGCAGAGTTCACCGCAGTTCCGCCAGTCTCGACCAGCGGGGGTCGATGTCATCCGCCGGACAATCGCATTTTCCCTGGTTGAGGTTCTTCCCGCACTTCGGGCACAGTCCGGCACAGTTTTCTTTACAGAGAGCCTTCATCGGTATGGCAATCAGGGCGTACTGGCGTATACCTTCCGTCAAATCAAGAATATGGTGTTCGTCGATGGTGAAGGCGCTGGCTTCCTCCGGCGGGGGCAGGGAGGCGCCGCTGTTAATATCTATGGTGGGTAGATACTCTTCTTCAAAAGCTATTTTCAAAGGTTGTTTAAAGCGACCCAGGCAGCGACAGCAATTAAGCTCGACCGCGGTATTCAACTGGCACTTTGCCAGGATACTCCGCGGCGTGCGCAGCAGATTGCACTTGCCTGTAATTTTATAATTTTTACCGTCGCCGATGATGTCAGCCGCTTCGTTTATATCGTAGTCTCTCGTCGAACCGATGGATTCCTGAAGCAACTGGGATACGTTTATCTGCATGCCACCTCGCCTCCGCTTTAACCTGACGGGGATATATTAATTATAGGGTAGCCGGGTAATCGCCGCAAGCCAGCAGGATATTTTCCGGGCGTTTGATTATATATTATTAAGATATTATATGTATGTTGTGTTATACTGGTAGCAAAATGTTCACCAGCAGATGATGAAAGAGGGAAGTCAATGCCGGTAAAATTTACTTTCGCTGATCCCCTGATGAAGGCCTGGCTGCTTATACATCAATCTCATAATTTATTAAACAGGTCCGAGAACGCCATTTTCGCCAAAATGGGGCTGACCAACCGCAAGCATTCCGTTCTCCTGGCTATCAAGAATTTACCCGACCCGGTGACGGTAACCGATGTTGCCCGGTGGCTTGACCGCAATCCCAATGGCATCAGCATGATAATAGACCGTATGGAAAAGGATGGACTGGTGGAACGGGTAAGAGATATGCCCGACCGCAGAGCGGTGAGATTGATGATAACCCGCAGGGGCGAGGAGTCATTTAAAGAAGCTAACGTCCTTAACTGGCAACTGTTTCAGGAGGTTTTCTCCCGGATCCCCGAAGAAGACCTTTTAAAGTTGAGCAATATTCTGACAAAGGTACGCTCTCAGACACTGGATTACCTGAAAATTGATATTTCAAAAGATAGAATACAGGTGCTTGGTGAGAACGGAAAATACGTTCCGGAACCCAATGATGACGATGACGCTTAGTACTTCCGGATTTACCGTATAATCAGTCTTCAGGCTGTATTCGTTATACTGACTTGTAGACGATAATTCTGTGTGGCATATCGGCCGGAATCATTAGATATTTCCTGGAAAAACAACTAGAAGAGGTGAATAAATGGGCACTAATTCCAGTCGGCAGAAAACGGCGGAACAGCTTCGCGAGGAGAGGGAAAAGCGGATTACCGATGCCATTCACCTTGAGATACCCGACAGGGTTCCGGTGATATGCGGCATGGGTTATTTCCCGGCTAAATACGTCGGGATACCCTGTTCGGCAGCTTATTATGACTATGATGCCTGGTTCAGGGCTTATCAGAAGACGCTGCCGGATTTCCCGGCGGACCTGATTTTTCCGCAGCCGTTTACGCCGGGTAAAGCCCTGGAAATCCTTGACCCGAAGCAGTCCCGCTGGCCGGGACACGGCGTAGACCCTTACCACGGCCACCAGGCAATCGAAATAGACAATATGAAGGGCGACGAGTACAATGACTTTATCAAAGACCCTTCCGACTACATGTTCCGGATTCACATGTCGCGCACCAGCGATAAGCTGGCGGGATTGGCTAGTCTCCCCAAGCTTTCGGGACTGCACGGGGGAATGGGAGCTCAGATGCTGGCGACGACTTTTACCCAGCCGGACGTTTCACTCGCGGTTACGACCCTCCTGAAAGTGGGCCGTGAAATGAAAAAGTGGCAGTCCAGGATGATGAAGTTCGATAAGATGATGCTGGACCTGGGCTATCCGCGGTATTTTCAGGGCGCCGCCATGCCTCCGTTCGACATTATTTCCCATTCCATGCGGGGCATGGCCGGCACCATGACCGATATGTTCCGTCGCCCGGAAAAATTGATACAGGCATGCGAGAAGATACTGGAATTGTCGCTGGAAAGACCGCTGCCACCGCCGAACGAGCGGGGGAATATCAGAATGTTCATGACCAATACCAGGGGTTCCGACGACTTTCTCTCCAAGAAGCAGTTCGATACCTTTTACTGGCCGACTTTTAAGCGGCTGGTGACGGCGCTCATCGAGAAAGGCGCCACGCCCTGTATCTTCTTCGAAGGCAATTTTACGTCGCGACTGGAATACCTGCTTGAGTTCCCCAGAGGCAAGATGCTGGCTCGCCTGGATACCACGGATATTTTCCGGGCGAAGGAAGTCCTCAAAGACCACATCTGCATCGAGGGGAACGTGCCGTCGTCCCTGCTGCAGATGGGTACTGTTCAGGACGTTAAAGACCACTGTAAAAAGCTAATCGACGTCGTCGGCAAGGGGGGAGGTTTTATCCTGGCACCCCGCAGCTCTACCGACGAGGTAAATCCGGAAAACCTGAAAGCCATGATTGAATTCACCCAGGAATACGGCGTCTACAAATAAGGCATTCTCCGGTAAGAGTATTGTTGAAAAAAGGCTGTAAATTCAATTAAATTTGGGGAGTAGTGATTTCTTTTTCTTTATCTCTACCCCCCATGTGTTATTTATTCTCATCTTAATGTATTGTCATTCCCGCGAAGGAGGGAATCCAGTCCCCGCCCCCCTCGGTTCACATCTATTCCTACCCAAGCCGCCCGGTGTCTTTCACTGCTTATCACGTCAGATTTTGGCACTCTGTTCCGCGGAGGAATGGGGGCAGTCCTCTTTGCTTACTTCTCGCAGTAGGTTTTCAGTCCCTGCATCGCCTTCTCCCCGTTCTTCTTGTTTATCCGCCCTAAAAACAGCTTGTCGGCGATATCCCCCAGAAAGCCGCCGGGAACGCGGTATTCTATACAAAAATCAACCTTGACAGCCTGGCTCTCCTGCTTCAGGTTCCATATCCATTTGCCCGGCATGGTACCGGACATTTCATGAACCAGTCGGCGCGGCTTGTCCACTTCTGACACTATCATTTTTCCACGGACTTTCATGCCTGCCACGGGATAGATCCATTCAGAATAACTCCCCAGTTCATCAGGCTTACCCTCAGTTTTTGCTAGTGAGGCAGTGGATATATATTTAGCCATTTTCTCCGGGTCTGCCGCGGCATCGAAGACCTTTTCTATAGGCGCGTTGATAATGACCGATACCTCTGTTTTCGACATATTACACCTCCAGTATGCTTAGTTGGTGGTGGCGACTGGATTACAATCTTCTCCGTAGTGCCTCGCAGCTTTCTCCGCATTCATTAAGCTATGCTCTATATACCTTCCCCGTTGCCTTGTCTTTCCAGTAGGCTCTTTGCTGCACCGGCCAGTTGAAGGATATAGCCCCGGGGAGGGGACAGTGATTGACACAGCAGCCGCCGTACCAGCACTCGTCGGGATGCAGTATTACCGGCGGTTTGCCTTTCTCCGGGTTGGGGATAAATACGTCTATCTGGCAGACCTCCACGCAGATGT
>SMTZ1_10000105_pt2 | contig 99026 bp, 113 predicted proteins | sample DeeMarSWOR136_30_FD_25667 | JGI IMG/M metagenome (IMG submission 25667) | reverse complement strand
GCTATGATATGCTTATCGAGGAGCTTGGCGGTAAACCTGCGCCGGGAATCGGCTTTGCTACCGGTATCGAGCGCATCATCCTCGGCCTGCAAAAGGAGATTGTCCCGGTGCCATCAATATCCAGCCCGCAGCTTTTCATCGCCAATATGGGACACGAGGCCCGTGATGCTGCCCTGAAGCTGTCGACCACCCTGCGACGCAACGGCACCGCCGTGATAATGGCTACTGGCAGCCGCAGCCTCAAAGCCCAGCTCCGCCAGGCAAACAACCTCAACGTTCCAAGGGTAGCTATCATTGGCGAGGATGAGGTAAAAACGGGCACCGTGGTGCTGCGGGACATGACCACTTCACAGCAGGAAAGTATGCCGGTGGGCAAGCTGCTGGAGTTGTTCAAGTAGTCTGCCTCAGGCCTTCCGGGCAAAGATGAGCGGATGGCGTTCTTCAGATGCCTGGACCTCTTCCCTATAACCGTGTCCAACGACAGTGGTCTTCAGTAGCGTAAACCCGATCTCCTCTATAATTCTCTTATAGTCCTCGAGGCCGTAATTGCTCCAGTACATCGTGACTCCTAAGTAATCCTCTGTGTACGGAGCCTCGTTGAGATAAGACAATGTCGCCAGAAGGTACCCTCCCGGCTTCAGCCATCGGTATATCCGCCGCAGCAACTCAGGATGTTCCTCCCTGGGAAGATGGAAAATCGAGTAAAACGCGACGGCGGCATCAAGGTGTGACGGCGGTAACTCGACCGACATGATATCTCCCTTGATGAATGTCGCCTGCGGAACGTTCGCCCGGGCGCGGCTTATCATCTCACCTGAAATATCCACGCCCGTGACGGCGAAACGCTGCGATAGAGTCCTTGCGATGGGCACACCAGCCCCACAGCCAACATCGAGTATGGTTGCCCCATCCCGTAGCCGACTTGTCAGCAGAGTCAGCTCAGGGCCGGCTTCTCTCTGCCGTGACGTATCGTATTCAGCGGCACACGAATTATAACCCCGCTGAACGAGGTCTTTGTAGTTTACTTTTGAATCATCTGCAGGTTTCAAACTTCACCTCAAAAAGTTGATCTCGTTCCGATTCCCATGCGCCCAGGCAATCCTCTCATCAAGACGGCGAACCAGTGAGTAACAGACGGGTTGAAAATTCTTTAGCCAGAAGCGAGACCCAGGGATATTGGCCGATTCGAAGTCAACAGCACAGTTCTTATAACCAGCCGACCGCGCCCAATCAAGTGAGTGCTTGAGCAGTGCTGTACCGACACCACGATTACGCTCTTTTTCCTTCGTGAAGGCCATAGTAATCGCACAGGTGGACTCATCGGCGACAGGCAGCACGAAATTACGCTTACTCGACGGCACAATCCTCATGCCCCCAACGACCTCACTATCTTGATATGCCAGCCACCACACTATATCAGAATCCGAGAGTTGCTGCTTATAATACTCCACTCCCTCGTGGTCAAACAATGGGCGGAACGCTGGTGTCGTGGTGAGGTGTCGTCTGGTAGCCAAAGTCAGGGCTATCACCACCTCCAAGTCCTCCAGATTCGCACGACGAACCTCCACCCCCGCCATTGTTCCCTCAACCGGACCGACCTCACGCAAGGCGTCAATGTTTTCCAGTCCAAAACCCAGTGAGAACCAGGCATCCGCCACTTCGCGCTCGTGGGCAAAGAAAGTGACTACATGGGTGAAGTAGCCATTGGCAACCCAACGGGACGCCAGGTCAGCGTACATCAGCCGGTAGGTCCCCCACCTGTCAGATGATTCCGCGCCGTGCCCCCAATCAGGTATATAGGCAGTCCGGGCTTCCTGGTGCATGGTCATAAGACCGGTGGCAAAACCCACCAGCCGCCCTTCTTTAATCGCGGCCACACCAGTGGTCCTTTCCGAATTATCTTGCAATATCGGCACTATGGCCTCAGCCTCCTCGAATTTTGCAGGTAATAAGAAGTTGCCGAGCTCTCTCTCCGCCCAGTAGCGAGCGGCTACCAGAGCCGCTGCGGCTTCAACATAGTCCTCATTGAAGGGAACAATCTCTACTGAACTCATTACTTCCTCTCCTTCGTATTTCCCTTTCCCTGTTCAGGCATGAGTCGTCTTCTGGAACAGATACAGCGCCCAACCAAGCGTATCACGACCCCAGCGCAGGTAATTGGTCCGCCCGTGAGCGACGCGAGCCAGTATCTCCGGCACATCAGGGTCGTCCGGGCTCTCTTGGGCATACCTTGCTGCGGCATACCACTGCAGTGTCTCGTACCGGTCCCAATCGTCCTGGTTGCTGGCTATTGTGTACAGCGGCACCAGGCCTTCATCTTCGCCGATAAGAACGTTTTCATAGTGCGTGTCAAACATATCACGCGTGTGGCTCTCGGCAATCAGATACTCTTCATCCGGCTCTTTTAGCCAGAAAGGTTCACCGACGAGAACAAGACCACCCGGTTTTGTCATGGCCTTCAAAGCACGCAGAGTCCCCCGATATCCCTCGTAGATCCACTCGGCACCGATACACATGGCGAGGTCGAAGGACCTGTCTGGTCTGTAATCTGCTCCGTCCATATTGAGGATTTCGATTTGAGCACCGGGCACCCGTTCCTGTAGCTTCTGTTTTACGTCCGCTACGAAATATGGGGAAATGTCGACCCCGACGCCAGACACCTTGTATCGCTCCGCTAACCTTATCAGCATCTCCCCCTTGCCGCAGGCAATGTCGAGTACGACAGACCCTGAATTCAGTTTCAGGAGCCCGATTATTTCGTCAAGCTTCGCTGTACTCATCGGGTTGCAAACTACGTGGTACCTGTGAGTTACACTATAAAATTTCCACATATCCATCTTCCATTCCATGAATGAATCTCTCCCTTTCTTCCAGATTTGGTTACTATCGTTATCTCTATTGTTAACCACTTAATTTCTCCTTTATCCATCATGCGGTTCTATTTGATTATACCTCTGGTTTCTTCTTGACCACTTTGAAACCTTTTTCCACTTTGCCCTCTCCTCCAGGCGAGTCCTGCCTTCCTGGCGTGCCGCCAGATGCCGAAGCTCTTTCTCTAGCTTCCTGTAGCTCTGAAGACGGGCAATATCCAGGCTGCCCTGCCGGATTGCGGCTTTAACAGCACATCCTGGCTCGGAGTGATGTGTGCAGTCCCTGAAACGGCATTCGTATGTCAGCTGTTCTATGTCCTCAAACACGCTGCTTAGGCCAACTTCATCAGCCCACATCTGAATCTCCCGCAGGCCCGGGGTGTCAATGACGGCCCCACCTGCGGGAAGAAGGATTAATTCACGCCGGGAAGTGGTGTGCCTTCCCTTACCATCGCTCTCTCGAACCTCACCGACTTCCTGCCTTTCGATACCGAGTAGAGCGTTTATCAGGGCCGACTTGCCCACTCCAGAGGGGCCAAGAAAGACGGACGTCTTTCCTCTAGTCAGGTATATCTCCAGAGCGTCCAGCCCTAATCGCTCGGTAGCACTGACGGCGTGGACGGGTACGCTGAAAGCGATAGGCTCGACTTCCCGTATACGTGCATCAACATTAGGACAGAGGTCCACCTTGTTCAGAACGATTACCGGTGAAGCTCCGCTTTCCCAAGTGAGGGCGAGATAACGTTCGAGCCTTCTCAGGTTGAGTTTTCGGTTGCCATCCAATCCACTAACGAGGAAGGCCGTGTCCACGTTAGCAGCCAGTACCTGCTCGCGTGTCCGACCACCGGACCTCCGTGCCCGGTCATCAGATATCTTGCGCGAGAAGCAGGTCCTTCGGGGAAGAACTGCATATATCAAACCCTTTTGCTCACTGGTGTTGGGCCTGACAACCACCCAATCACCGACGGCTGGATACTGGCCGTCGGTCCTGGCCTGGTACCGTACCTTACCTGATATTTCTGCGGAGAGTTCACCATATTGAGTATATACCTGATATGAGTGTCTTTGCTCTGAAACCACTCTGGCCGGCACACACTCCGGTGCCTCCAGCAATTCGAACTGGTCCTTGAAGAAGGAATCCCATCCAAGCTCGGTAAGTTGATTTTTGTTCACACTCATTGTGTTGTTCCCTTTAGCGAAAAAGTGATTGCTGATAATCTTGGCGCGGACTTAGACCGAGGAAAGAAAAAGCCGCGGATGTATCACGCCCACGGCCGGTCTTTAGGAAAGAAAAGACCGTTCCCGGAAGAACGGCCGATTATGGAGAGCCAGTCAGAAAAGGTTACTCAGCCGGAAACCCACCGGGGCGCAATACAACACTGAATCGCACACTTGCTAACATCAACTACGCCCCCTTTCCGGTATTCTGTTGCCTGTTTCGACCTTTTTTCTACCGTGCGGATGTTACCACAGGTATTCATGGAAGTCAAGTGTGTCGGGGTATAAACAAACCATTTTGGCTACGGTTGGGCATCGATGAAGATTAGTTCCCAAGAACGAGCCTTCTGGATAACAGAATTGAACCACTCTACCCTAACACCTGAACTCAATAAGGTCTAAACTATAGATAGTCGATTCTATGTTTAGCGTAGGCGAATGCCTATTGCTGAACATAGGCTTGGGTACCGGAAAGCACGTCTAAAATGACTACATTAGATTTTTCAACAGTTAAGAAGGGTAGTCTAAGTCGAGGTGTAGTTCTATGACCGTCAAGATTGCAGACTTGCTGGTGACAGCACAGGAAATGTCCGCCTCAGATTTACATATAAACGTTAATAGACCGCCAATCGTACGGATCGACGGAAAATTAAAGAAATTGGACAACTACCCAGACATAGAACAGAAGGACCTTCAGGAAATACTCGAGGTAGTTACCAACCAAGAACAACTCAAAAGATTTCTGGAACAGAAGGAGTTGGACTTCAGCTACGAGGATGAACAGATAGGGCGATGTAGAGTTAACTCATGCATTCAAAAGGGGGTAATTAGTCTGGCGTTCCGTTTGCTTATGCGCGTGCTATCGCCCCTTAGCTCTCTTGGTCTGCCCGATATCTACGGAGAGCTAAGCCTACGGCCCAGAGGATTCATCCTGGTCACAGGTCCAACTGGTAGCGGTAAATCGACCTCTATGGCCGCAATGATTAGCCACATCAATAACAATCAAGAGCGACACATTCTTACTATAGAAGACCCTATTGAGTACATACATAAAGACAATAAATCTGTAATAATACAACGTAATGTTGGAGAAGATACTGACTCCTTTGCTAATGCGTTAAAACACGCCCTCAGACACGACCCGGATGTCATTGTTGTTGGAGAAATGCGTGATCTGACGACTATGGCTACAGCAATATCAGCCGCTGAAACTGGACATCTAGTTCTTGGCACATTACACACAATTGATGCTGCCGAAACCATTGACCGCATTGTAGACGTATTTCCGCCTGAGCATCACGGACAGATTAGACTTCAATTATCACAGGTTTTACTAGCGGTTCTATCTCAAACCCTAATACCGCGTCTGGGAGGAGGAAGGGCGGTAGCATGCGAGGTTATGGTGGGTACTCCAGCGATACGGCATACAATCCGTGATGGGCAAATCCACCAGTTGCAGAACAATATCCAAATGGGTCGAAAAGACGGCATGCAAACCCTGAACCAATCAATTTCTGCCCTTGTGGAAGCGGACGTCGTGTCATGGGAAGATGCCATGCAGCATAGCAATAACACAGCGGAATTGATGAACCTGGCTAAACATAGAGAGCCAGCAGTATTAAGTAAACCGTAACTATTTTTTAGTACCTCGTATTATCAATGGCCTATTTACTCCCTAGCATTTGACATGAAGGGCAGGTATAACATATGCCACCTTCAAAATGAGCCTTTCGCCACCTGGACTGCTACTTTTGAAGACATGACCAAAGTATGCCTCCCCAGCTTCACTTTCCAGCCCAAATATGCTATAATATGTTAATGTGTGACTCATCATGTATACTGACCTCGCCCAGTAGATTCCTCTCACCCCTTTTCTTTGGCTCTCATTTCCATACTCCTCTCCTCTTTTATCCCCAGCACTACCAGGGAGTTAGCTGCCCATGACCCCAAAGTCCTCACGTAAAACTCGGTCTATCGGCGGCAACGGTGACTATACTGCCAGCGATATCCAGGTGCTCGGTGCACGGGAGGCCATCCGCCGCCGTCCGGGTATGTATATCGGCAGCACCGATTCGCGCGGTCTGCACCACCTTATCTATGAGATAGTCTACAATAGCGTGGACGAGGCCATGGCCGGCTTCTGCGACAAGATAACCGTAACCATCCACCAGGACAACTCGGTGTCGGTGGAGGACAACGGCCGCGGCATTCCGGTAGACCTGCATCCCACCACCAAGAAGTCAGCCCTGGAGACGGTGATGACAGTACTTCATGCCGGGGCCAAGTTCGGTGGCAGGATTTATCAGGTGTCTGGAGGGCTGCACGGCGTCGGTGCCTCGGTGGTAAACGCCCTGTCTGCCTGGTGCGCCGTAGATGTCCGGCTTGACGGCAAGGTCTATCACATTGAGTTCAAGCAGGGTATTCCTCAAGGAGAGGTCACTGTTATTGGTGAGAGTGATGGCACCGGTACCACCACCACTTTCCTCGCCGATGAGGAGATTTTCGGCAATGCCAGATACGATTTCAATACCATTAAGGAACGTATCAGAGAGATTACCTACCTGAATAAGGGTCTGGAGATAACGCTCATAGATGAGCGGAGGGACAGCGTGCCGTTTACCTTCTACTTTGAGGGCGGTATTACCAGTTTCGTCCGCCATCTTAACCGGACACGGACACTGCGTCACCCCCAGCCTATCTATATCAGTAAATCAATTAACAGCACCATTGTTGAAGCAGCCCTGCAGTACAATGACGGCTTCAACGAGTCGACCTCCAGCTTCGCCAACTGCGTCAACACAATCGACGGCGGCTCACACCTTACCGGCTTCCGCTCAGCACTTACCCGCGCCCTCAATGACTACGCCCGGAAGAATAAGCTTGTCAAGGAGGACGACCCCAACCTGACGGGTGAGGACGTCAGGGAAGGACTGACGGCCGTCATCAGCGTCAAGATAACCGAGCCCCAGTTCGAGGGGCAGACCAAGGCCAAACTGGGCAACCCCGAGGTCAAAGGGCATGTCGAAAGCGTCGTTGGTGAAGGTCTGACCCTCTATTTTGAGGAACACCCTGAGGACGTCAGAAAGATTATCGATAAGTGTCTGCTATCGGCCAAGGCCCGGGAGGCAGCACGCCGGGCCCGCGACCTGATTGTCCGGAAAAACAGCCTGGACACCGGCACACTACCCGGGAAGCTGGCAGACTGCTCAGAAAAAGACCCCACACTCTGCGAAATATACCTGGTGGAGGGTCCCTCGGCTGGCGGCTCCGCCAAGGAAGGACGGGAACGGCGCTTCCAGGCAATACTGCCACTGAGAGGTAAGATACTCAACGTGGAAAAGGCCCCGCCGGACAAAATGCTGTCCAGCGAGGAAATCCGTGCCATCATCACTGCCCTCGGGGCAGGTATCGATGACGACTTTGACCTTAACAGGCTGCGCTACCACAAGGTCATCCTCATGGCCGATGCCGACGTTGACGGCTCACACATCCGTACCCTGCTGCTGACATTCTTCTTCCGCCACATGCCGGAGCTAATCAGAAACGGGCACCTGTTCATTGCTCAGCCACCCCTGTACCGCATCACGGCCTCGAAGGGCGGGCAGTGGATATATACCGAGGGTGAGAAAGAAGAAGCCCTCCAGGAGCTAAAGGGTTCCAAGCGGGTTAACGTCCAGCGTTATAAAGGTCTCGGTGAGATGAACTCAGGGCAGCTCTGGGAATCTACCATGGACCCGGCCACCCGCACCCTTTTACAGGTCACGATTGAGGATGCCGCCCGTGCTGACCAAACGTTCTCTACCCTGATGGGCGAGGAGGTCCTCCCCCGTAAGACCTTCATCCAGGCCCATGCCAAGAGCGTCAAGAACCTGGATATCTAATAGGGTACACCCTCTACACTACGCGCCTTATTTAGCAGAATACAGTCCATGCTCACGGATATACTGCTCTACGGCTTCGGGGACAAGACCGCTTATGGGAAGTCCGCTGGCAACCCGTTCCCTTATCTCAGAGGCGCTGACATCCACATCAGGCCTGTCAAGCAGGACTAAGCGCTCCGATAGCCCCTGCATTCTGGCTTCCAAAGACTCAAGGTCTGGGTGGGGATACCCCGGGCGGGGCACTGCTACCAGCCAACAGAGCTGGATAATCCGCTCCGGTGACTTCCAGTTCGGCAGGTCGGTCAGACTGTCCCAGCCTACAATAAAGTAGATTTTGTCCCCGGTAGTCAGTTGGGACGAGAGTTCCGTCAGAGTATCAAGGGTATACGATGGTCCCTCTCGCTCCACCTCGATGAGGGACAGCCGATAGTAGGGCTTACCAGTAATAGCAAGGCGCACCATCTCAACACGGTGTTCGGTTGGCAGAATCGAATTGCCCCCTTTGCGCCAGGGCTGGCCGGTGGGCACAAAGAGAATCTCATCGAGATTAAGTTGCGCCCTCACCTCCCCCGCTATAGCGAGGTGCCCATTGTGAATCGGGTCGAAGGTGCCTCCGAGTATGCCTGATTTCATCCAGCTACCACTCCCATTCGAGTTCACCGCAACGAACTTTATCACCGGGAACAGCCCCGGCTTTTTTAAGTGCCCGGTTAACACCCAGTCTATCAACCTGCTGGTTGATTTGCCAGCGTACTCCGGCATCAGCTACATCCGACCGGGCAATGATACGCTCCAGTGCCGGTGCTTCGACAACGAAGGCATCTCCTTCCTTACGCACAGTCACACGTGGGCCCCTTGGCTGCGGACGAAAAACCTTCTCCGGGACCTCTTTACGAGTATCGCCAACCTGCTTCAACATGTCCCAGGTACGCGTCATCAACTCTGGAATGCCCTCTCCAGTTACTGCCGATATCACCAGCGGGGTGATACCAACGCTCCGAAAGTTCTTTATTATCTCCGCCAGCCTGGCCTTTACCTCCGGCAGGTCAATCTTGTTCACCACCACAAGCTGAGGCCTCTGTGCCAAGGCAGCATCAAACAGACCAAGCTCAGTATTCACCCTAGTCATGTCGTCTGCCGGTGACGGTGTGCTGCCATCAACCACATGCAGAAAAATCCTGGTTCGCATGGCGTGGCACAGGAAATCATGACCCAACCCACGACCGAGATGAGCACCCTCAATCAACCCGGGAATCTCCGCAAGGACAAAGGTATCCAGCCCAACCTCTACCACACCAACCACCGGCGCTCGTGTCGTGAACGCATAATCGGCAATCTCAGGTTTGGCCGCTGAGGCAGTTGCTAAAAGTGTAGACTTACCTACGTTAGGATAGCCGATTATGCCGACATCAGCAATTAGCCGCAGCTCCAACAACAGTGTCTTTTCCTTACCAGGCTCCCCTTTCTGGGCAATCCGCGGGGCTTGATTGGTGGCTGAGGCAAAATGTACGTTACCTAGCCCACCTTTTCCACCTTCAGTGACCACCACACTCTGACCAACCTGTTCGAGGTCAGCAATAAGAACATCCTCACCTTGTTGCTCTTTGTCTGAGATAACCGCTCCTACAGGGACTCTCAGCACGAGATCCTTCCCACGCTTGCCGTGCTTTTTACTGCCTTGCCCATCATGACCGCGCTCTGCCTTATAAGTAATATCCCGTCGAAACCTCAGTAGATTGGTTATTGCCGCATCCGCCTCCATAACGACATTACCACCGTCACCACCGTCGCCACCATCGGGCCCTCCAAAGGGCACGAACTTCTCGTGGCGGAAACTAATAGCCCCATCACCACCATCACCAGCCTTGACTCTTATCTCAACTAAATCAAACAATTCACCACCAACTAGCAAGTTAAATGTGATGTCAAATAATCCTGAGCATATCTTCTACCGTCTTCAGTGTATGGGGCTAACTATTATTACTAATACTATCAGGTATTGGCCGAACTTTAAATTTGGGGGCTGGAGGAATTTGGGGGATGTATGTCCAGATAGGTGTGGTAAGGTTTATCAAAAGGGAGAGAGGTTTATTGAAAAATGCTAACGTACTGTCCAAATCTTCCAGCCGCTTTTGAATAGCTCAGTCCATGGCAGCATGGAGCTTTTGTTGAATGTTGAATACCTGGCGCCTCAGATGTGGGTCGTTATTGATACTGTTGGCAATCTTATCGTAAGCGTAGCTGATGGTTGCTGGACTGCGTCCGCCAAGTTCCCGGCCTATTTCAGATAATGAGCGGTCAGTCTCCTGCCTCATCAGGTACATGGTTACCTGTCGGGCGAGGACGGTTGCCTCGTCCCTTTTCCGACCTTTAAGGTCAGAAAGGGTTATCTGGAAGCTGGCGGCGGTTGCTTCGGCGATTAGAGCTGGTTGCAGCGGGGGCGGTTCATGGTTCTTACTGGCGATGTCTTCCAGGGCGCGGGCAGCGGATTCGGGTGTAATCGTTGTCTTCAACAGCTGTGAGTAGGCAACAACCCGGTTCAGGTAGCCCTCAAGCGCTCGTATGTTCTCCTTGATCTGGAGAGCGATGAATTCTAAGACATCGGGCGTGATATCTACTCCGTTCTGCTTGGCCTTGGCCTGTAGAATAGCTAGGCGTGTTTCGAAGTCGGGTGGCTGCAGGTCAGTAATTAGGCCCCATTCCAGGCGAGAGCGTAGCTGGGCCCGGATTTGAGGTATCTCGCGGGGCGGACGGTCGCTGGTAACGGCAATCTGTCGGTTGGCCGCATGAAGGGCGTTGAAGGTGTGGAAGAAGTTTTCTTTGGTACGCTCCTTGCCGCTGAAGAACTGGACATCATCGACAAGGAGCATGTCAACGCTACGGTATTTTTTACGAAATTCCTCTGTCCTGCCCTCTCTGATGGCACTGACTACCTCGTTGGTGAACTGCTCGGCACTGACGTAGAGCGTGTTCAGTCCCCTGGTCATTGCCATATGTCCGATAGCGTGTAACAGGTGGGTCTTCCCCAAGCCGGCCGGCCCATGGATGTAGAGCGGATTGTAGGTCTCCCCCGGCTGCTCAGCCACCTTTAAGGCAGCGGCGTGGGCCATCTCATTTGACCTGCCGACGATAAAGGAATCGAACGTATACCTGGGATTGAACAAAGGCAGGTTTTTCTGTTGGGCTTTGGGACCCTCTTCTTCCGCACCTACATGGAAGTTGACCTTGACCTTACTCTGGGCAAGCCCAGTGAGCACCTTCTCAATCAGAGAGCGGAGGTTCTTCTCGAGGTATTCAGCCACGAAGGTGTTCGGTACGCCGACGACGAAATCACCATTGTTGTAGCTGAGACCAACGGTACTTCCCAACCAAGTCAGGTAGTTCGGCCTGTTAACTTCTATTTGTAACTCGCCTAGGGCGGTTTCCCATATTTGCTGTGCTGACCTAACGCTCATTTAATCGCAGCTTCTCAATCACTCAATCACAACGTTTTCAGGTTATGCGGAGAACACCCTAGGCGGGGTGTAAGGACTAGCATGTCGGGCTATAGGTTAGAGGAGAGACGCAATATCCAATAGCATAATGGGGGATATATCGGTTGGCAAGGCTTTTCAGGAAGGTTGCTGGTGGTTGGGCGAATTTATTTCCTCCCCCGTTCCCCCTTAAAAGGTCTGTCATACTTACTTTTTATCGCGATTTCTCCCTTGCAGGTACGAATGGTCAGTTGTCTATTTTTTATCCATTATTGCCTGGGATATCCTCATATACGGGCTTGGATTGTGTCATATAGAGACGGTGGTTTTGCCATCTGGCAGGTCACTGACTCGTCGAATAACCTGAGAGCACGGTTGTTGGGAGGTGGTTTTAATGCTACAATTCGTTACACGGAGGACTGCATTGCGGGTTGTTTTCATGGGAACTCCCGAGTTTGGCATTGCTGCCTTGGAGCAGCTTGTCAACAACGAGTACGAGGTGGCGGCTGTCTATACGCATCCTGACAGTGTCGCCGGGAGGGGACGCTCTCAAGCCCCACCCCCGGTGAAGAGGACCTCCCTGACGTATGGCCTGCCTGTCATGCAGCCGGTAAAGCTCGGGGTTACCGAGGTTATTGCTGAAATCGCCCGACTGCGGCCAGATATAATCGTTGTGGCTGCTTATGCGCAGAAACTGCCGAAGGCGGTTCTGGATATCCCCATATTCGGGTGTGTCAATATTCACCCCTCTCTGCTGCCGCAGCACCGGGGGGTCTCACCAGTACCAGCGGCGATACTGAGCGGCGATAGCTTTACCGGCGTCAGTGTCATGCTGATGGACGAGGGTTGGGACACCGGCCCGGTGCTGAGCCGGGCGCAGGTTCCCATCTTGAAGAGGGATACCACTGGTTCGCTCATGGGCAAGCTGTCGCTTATCGGTGCCCAGCTGCTTCTCGATGTGCTGCCGCAACTGGTAGGGGGAAAACGCGTCCCCCAGCCCCAGGACGAGGAGAACGCGACCTACAGCGGTCTTATCCGTAAAGAAGACGGAGAGATTGATTGGCATCAGTCGGCGGTGGACATCTGGCGGCAGGTACGGGCCTACCAACCGTGGCCCGGGTGCTATACCCGGTGGAGAGGTCGGCAGTTAAAAATTCTCGAGGCGGTGCCTCTGGATGAACATTCGACCGGTGAGGTGGGGCAGGTGGTGACACCGGGCAGGAGGGATGTGGCTTTCGTTGTCTCTAGCGGAGATGGAACGTTGGGTGTGCTGGAAGTGCAGCTTGAGGGAAAGAGGGCCATGCCTGCCGCTGAGTTCCTGAGGGGGCAGCGAGACTGGGCTGGCATGGTGCTGCCGTCGAAATAGAGGGTATAGGGAGAGCAATTTTGGCTGAAAACATAGATGAGTTTAAGACCCTGACGGATATTGTTGCTAAATTGCGGGCGCCTGACGGCTGCCCCTGGGACCGGCAGCAGACCCATCAGTCCTTGCGGGCAACCTTTCTACAGGAGTGCTACGAGGTGCTGGAGGCCCTGGATTCTGGAGACACAGTGGCGCTTTGTGAGGAACTGGGTGACCTGATGCTACACATTGTCCTCCAGGCGCAGATTGCCGCCGAGGACGGAGAGTTTACCATAGGAGACTCGCTACGTAGTATCAGCGAGAAGCTGGTTTTTCGGCATCCCCATGTCTTCGGCTCCACAGAGGTTGAGAGTGCCGAAGAGGTGACGCACAACTGGGCGCAGCTGAAGCAGGCGGAGAAAGGAATGGACGAATCAATGCTGGCCGGTGTGCCTAAAGAAATGCCGGCCCTGGGTTATAGCCAGGAGATACAGGATAGGGTGGCGAGGGTCGGCTTCGACTGGGAAGAGGATGAAGGGGTTATTGGTAAGCTGGCTAAGGAGGTCGATGAGTTCCGCAAGACGGAAAGCCACCAGCGTCGGGCGGAAGAGTTTGGCGACATGCTCTTTACTTTGGTCAATATTGCCCGCCGGCTGGACATAGACCTTGAAGTGGCCCTGCGGGAGGCCAACCAGCGTTTCTACCGACGCTTTGCTCACATGGAGGAAGCCTGCCGCCAGCGCGGTGTCAACATCGGGGACCTCTCCTTCGACGAGCAAAACGCCCTCTGGGAGGAGGCCAAGCGGGAGGTTGGGGAGTAGTGCTGTTTATTGCGTAATGACAGCTTAGTCTTCGAGGGGAGTCTAAGAGGGGCAGAGCTCCTCTTTTTTATTTTCCCCTTCCCCTTATTAAGGGGATGGGGCACCTCTAAAAAGAGATGAATATAGTGAACCAGTATGCTGGCGGACTCGAACCGCCGACCTCAGCGTCCCGAACACTGCGCGCTAACCTACTGCGCTACGCCCCGGCAATCCATATTATAGGTGGATTTGACCTGTTGAGCAAGGAAGACTGATGAAATACGTTGTTCTGATAATGGATGGTGCCGCCGGTCTGCCCCTGCCCGAGCATGGCGGCAAGACCAGTCTGGAGCTGGCGGAGACGCCTAACCTGGACGCGATGGCACCGGAAGGCACCCTGGGGCTGGTACGTACTGTGCCGGAGGGGATGGAGGCTTCCAGTGCATGCGCCTGCATGTCGCTAATCGGCTATGACCCGGTGCAGTACTATCAGGGCCGGGCTGCTATCGAGGCCACGAGCATGGGAATACCTATTGTTGAAGGGGAGGTCGTTTTCCGTTGCAACTTGGTAGCGGTTCGTGATGGCCGGATGTGGGACTACAGCGCCGGACACATTGGTAGTGACGATGCCCGGATGATTATTGAAGCGCTCAACGAGAAACTCGGTAGTGAGGAAGTGAGTTTCTATCCGGGGGTCAGCTACCGTCACATCTGTAAGCTGAAGGAACATGAGGAGACGCTCGGAGCGACCTGCACCCCGCCCCACGATATACCGGACAGGCCCATAGATGATTTTCTCCCCAAAGGCCCTGGTAATGACTTCTTAAAGAAGCTGATGCTGGCCTCACAGGAGGTGCTCCGCGAGCATCCGGTGAATGTGGCGCGGAGGGCAGCTGGTGAAGTCCCGGCCACGATGCTCTGGCTTTTCTGGGGGAGCAGCCAGCCGAGGGAGATGCCCACCTTCGGTCAGGTATACGGGCTGAAGGCGGCTATGACTTCGGGGGTTGACCTGCTTAAGGGTTTGGCACGCATGGCGGAAATTGACGTGCTGGACATTTCGGGCATGACCGATGGTCTGGACAATGACTACTCAGCCCAGGCAGCTGGTACCCTCAAGGCTCTTGACAACCACGACTTGGTGATTGTACATGTTGAGGCCCCGGATGAGGCCGCCCACTCCGGCTCGGTTACAGAAAAGGTAGACGCCATCCAGAAGATAGATAGGAGGATGATCGGTCAGCTTCGTGCCTGGAAGCAGGATGACCTGCGGCTGCTGGTCCTGCCCGACCACCCTACACCAATCGTTACCCGGACGCATAGCGGCGCCCCGGTGCCCTTTATGCTGTGGGGTAAAGGGTTTACCGGCAACGGGGCGAAGAGGTTCACCGAGGTGGAGGCAGGTAAAACAGGTTTGCTCATTGACCCCGGATATAATATTATGAATTGGCTGGTCAGGCGTGGTTTAGTTGGCTAACAGAGGTAAGAGAGAAGTGGCACTAGTTGTTCAGAAGTATGGTGGTTCATCGGTAGCGGATGCCGATAAAATCAAGAATGTCGCCCGGCGTATCGCCGCCACAAGAGACAAGGATAACGACGTTGTGGTGACCGTTTCTGCTATGGGAGACACCACCGACGATCTCCTGGAATTGGTTGCTCAGGTTACGTCACATCCCAGTCCGCGGGAAGTTGACGCTCTGCTATCCACCGGAGAACAGCAGTCTATGGCTTTGCTTACGATGGCCATCCAGCACATGGGATATCCGGCTATCAGCCTTACCGGTGTTCAGGCTGGAATAAAGACTGATACTGCTCACCGACGGGCCAGGATTCTCCAGATAGACCCAAAACGGATTCGCCGGGAACTGGAGAAGGATAATATCGTTATCGTTGCCGGTTTTCAGGGTATTTCCGAGGGTGAGGATATAACCACACTGGGGAGGGGGGGCTCAGATACCACTGCGGTGGCTCTGGCTGGTAGTCTCGAGGCGGAGGTCTGCCAGATATATACTGATGTCGAAGGCGTGTACACCGCTGACCCAAGGATTGTGCCTGAGGCCCGGCGGCTGGATGAGATTGGCTATGATGAGATGCTTGAGCTGGCTGTTCAGGGGGCCAAAGTGATGCATCCACGAGCGGTTGAAGTTGGGGAGTTGTTCAACATCCCTATTCTGGTAGCCTCCAGCTTCACCGATAGTCCCGGGACACTGATTCACGGAGGGGTATCAATGGAAGTACGTAATAAAGTAAGAGGAATTGCCCATGACCTTGATGTTGCCAAGGTAACGGTGGTAGGTGTTCCGGACCGTCCGGGTATTGCGGCGGCGATATTCGAACCCCTGGCAGCGGCCAATATCAGCGTCGATACCATTGTCCAGAACGCCAGCATCGACAATATCACCGACCTGACATTTACGGTATCGAGGGGACAGCTTGAGGAGGTAATGGAGGTAATCAAGCCAATTACCCAGGAAATTGGTGCCAGGGAGTGTGTTAGTGATGCCACTCTGGGGAAGGTTAGCATCGTTGGCACAGGGATGCAGAATATGCCCGGTTTCGCCGCCAGGATGTTCAGCGCCCTCAGTGAAAAGGGTATAAATATTCAGTTGATAGCGACGTCTGAGATAAGGATTACGTGCATCATTGATGAGGCTAAGGTCAAGGACGCGGTTCGTGCTCTGCACCGGGCTTTTGAACTGGATGTGGGAGATTAGGCTTATTTCAGGCAGAGTGGTTGGGCTCCGCTAAAATTCATCCTTCGGGGCTATTGACTTGTTGTCTCGTTTTCGCTAATGTATGTTGAAATTCTTGGGGTGGAGGAAGGATGATGTCGTACCAGGAAGCGGAATGGTCGAAGTTGAGACGGCAGTCAACCAAGCAAGCGATAGCTCTGGCTATGCAAGGGGGGTGGAGAGAAGCGATTGCCGTTAACCAGAGCATACTTGAGATGTTCCCCGAGGATGTAGAGGCCTTGAATCGCCTTGGCCGGGCATATCTGGAGCTGGGCGAATATAAGGAGGCGGAGGCAGCCTACCGCCGCAGTACGGAAATCGACCCTTACAATGCCATTGCCATGAAGAACCTACAGCGGCTGTCTTATCTCAGGGAAGTAGCTGGTGTGGCTGAGAGTGGCGCTGACCGACTTGAGCCGCAGGCCTTCATCGAGGAGGTAGGCAAGACGGGAGTTGTCCATCTGGTTGACCTCGCGCCTCCGGAGGTATTGGCCAGGGTGGTGGCCGGTGACAGAGTGCAGTTGCAGATTGAGGGTACCGGCCTGGTAGCGGAGAACAGTCGCGGTGACTACTTAGGCCGCGTCGAGCCTGAACAGGGACAACGACTTGCCAGATTGATGGCGGGGGGCAACCGGTATTCGGCAGCCATTGTCAGTTTGGCTGAGGGTACAGTCAGCGTTATCGTCAGGGAGGTGTATCGAGACCCCAGCCAGGCAGGGCGGCCTTCCTTCCCGTCCAAGGGGGTAGGTGTTCCCCGGCCTGATTTCGGTGAAAGGGCTATCAGGCGCGAACTGGCGGAGGAAATGAGTAGCGACCCCGGTTATACTGTAGTTGGTGGTGAGGAGGAGGAAGTACTCATTGACGAGTCTCCGGACGACGAATTTGAGGCTAGCGAAGAAGAATAGGAGAGTGTGCAGGAATGGTTCTGGGGAAGATTAAACCAGTCAGCATCGAAGAAGAGATGCGGAACTCGTATCTCGACTACGCGATGAGTGTTATCGTTCAGCGTGCCTTACCGGATGTTCGGGACGGGCTGAAGCCGGTGCAGCGCCGCATTCTTTATGCTATGGACGAGATGGGTATTACTTCAACTAGTGCCTATAAGAAGAGTGCCCGTATTGTTGGCGAGGTGCTGGGCAAATACCATCCGCACGGTGACAGTCCCGTCTATGATGCCATGGTGCGTATGGCGCAGGACTTCTCAATGCGGGCGGTGCTCATAGATGGGCAGGGCAATTTCGGTAGCATTGATAACGACCCACCAGCGGCAATGCGTTATACCGAGGCCCGGTTGACATCGATCGCTGAGCAGATGCTGGTTGATATCGACAAGAATACGGTCGATTTCACGCCAAACTTTGATGAAAGTCTTCAGGAGCCGCTAGTTTTACCGGCACGAGTGCCTAATCTGCTGGTCAACGGTAGTTCCGGAATTGCCGTTGGCATGGCGACTAACATTCCTCCCCACAACCTGGCTGAGGTGTGTGATGCCCTCATTTTTCTGATTGATAATCCCAGAGCTACGGTGGATGAGCTGACTGCCTTTATTAAGGGGCCTGACTTCCCCACCGGCGGGGTTATCCTCGGCGAAGAGGGGATCAAGAGTGCCTACGCCACCGGGCGTGGACGGATAGTGGTGCGGGCCAAGGCTTTCGTAGGGGATGCCGCCGAAGGCGGGCAGCGACAGATAGTAATTACGGAGCTACCCTTTCAGGTCAACAAGGCGGCGCTTATTGAGAAGATTGCCGACCTAGTCACTAACAAAAAAATCACCGGTATCAGTGAATTACGTGACGAATCTGACCGGCAGGGGATGCGTATCGTCATCCAATTGAAGCGAGATGCGCAGCCGCAGCTACTGCTTAACAGTCTGTATAAGTATACTGCCTTACAGTCTACCTTCGCCGCCAATATGCTGGCGCTGGTTGATGGTCAGCCCCGGGTGCTTAGCCTCAAGGAGGCGTTGCGGTACTTCATAGACTTCCGGCGCGAAGTTGTCACCCGCCGCTCCAGGTACGAGTTAAAGCAGGCCAGGGACCGTGCCCACATTCTGGAAGGGCTAAGGGTGGCCCTGGACAATATCGATAAGGTGATTGCTACTATCCGTAAATCACGGACTACTGAGATTGCCCGACAGAACCTGATGGAGGAATTCAAATTGACTCGCGTACAGGCGGACGCCATCCTTGAGATGCCGTTGCGCCGACTGGCCGGCATGGAGCGGAACAAGATACTCGATGAACTGGCCGAGGTGCTGAAGACCATCTCTTATCTGGAGGACCTGCTGTCCACTACGGCCAGGATTCTGGGCGTGGTAAAGCAGGAGTTGACTGAGCTGAAAGCTAAGTACGGTGACGAGCGGCGGACTGAGATAAGTATTGAAGGAGTGGCTGAGTTCAGCGAGGAAGACCTGATACCACACCAGAAGGTGGCGGTTATCCTCAGCAACCGTGGTTTTATTAAAAGGGTCCCGACCCGCGCCTACCGGACACAGCACCGTGGTGGTAAGGGTATCATTGGTATCACTACCCGTGAAGAGGATGCGGCCAGACTGCTTGCGGTGGCGGATACTCACGACAACCTCTTGTTGCTGACCAACCGCGGGCGGTGTTTCAGCCTGAAGTGCTATGAACTTCCAGCAGACAGCTCCCGGGTGGGTAAGGGTATGGCCGTAGTCAACCTCTTCTCTATTCCTGAGGATGAGAAGGTCGTCGATATTGTTGTTGTGCCAGAATTCATACCCGATACCTTTCTGGTGATGGCAACCCGTCTCGGTGAGGTAAAGAAGACATCACTGGACAAGTTCGCGGTGGTCCGTAGCAGTGGGCTGCTGTGTATGGATGTTGAGTCTAATGATGAGCTGCTAGCCGGCCGTCTGGCAACGGATCAGGATGATGTTATGCTGGTAACGAGGAAGGGGCAGTCCATCAGGTTTGCCGTATCCAGTATTAGAGCGAGTTCGCGTACCAGTGGTGGGGTGAGAGGTATCCGGCTCTCAACCGGCGACGAGGTGATTGGTGCGGGTACGGCATATACAAAGGCCTTCATGCTAGTAGTTACCAGTGAAGGCTTTGGTAAACTCACCCCGGTAACAGACTACCCGAAGCAGCATCGTGCTGGTGGCGGGGTCAGGACATTCAAGACGGTTGAGAAGACAGGAGAGCTGGTTAGTGCTCGGATAGTCATACCGTCCCAGGAGGTCATGTTCATTTCTTCTAAAGGAATCGTTACCCGGACGCCGGTGAAGGGCATCACAGTTCAGGGCAGGAGTACCCAGGGGGTGACGCTGATGCGACCTGCCGAAGGTGATGAGGTGGTCGCCGTTACCCAGATGGAAGTGGATTGACCAGCGGTTGACTTAGATACATACTACCCACTACCTCGCAAGACATACCCTCGTTGCCTAGCTGGGGCAGAACTACTGCTCTGTATTCCTTTTCAGAGGAGGATGGCACGTGGACATACAATGCCGCCCAATGAGAGTCAGTGATTACGGAGTCGTGGAGTCACAGCACTGGGCATCTGCCAACCAGGTGGCAGAGTATGCTGAACGCCAGGGCATTGCTTCGATGCTGGCATTCGTAGGCCAACAGTGCGTTGGTCAGCTATACTTGCAGGAGTATGACACTGAGTTCAGCGAGCCCGGAGGCTGGACCGGTGAACGGCCTTGGGCTGACTTCCAGATTGTGGAGCCTCTCGGTCTGGGTGGCCGGTTCCTGACACTCGGCTGCTATCACGTGGGAGGGATGCCCGATGGCTCCAGGGACAGGTCTCTCTGGGGGAAGGGAATCGGCACAACCCTCCTGAAGGCCGTAATCGAGTGGTATCGAGGCCAGACGGCTATTGGCGGGCTGATGTCCTGGGCTCTAGTTTCTGGCTGCGGGCAGCTCCTGCAATGGGCCGGTCAGATGCCGCATATTTTGTACCGGCAACACGGCTTTCGTGAGATTAAACGGATTGATGACCCCCGCTGGACCAAAGCCATCGCTGATATTGACCCGGAGGAAGCAAAGGAAGACCTGACGGTGCTGAGGGTTATGCTCCTCTCTGCTGACAGGCCGTCTCGCTGAGTTCCAGCCCACAGGCGTTGCAAGGACCCTCACGACAGTCCGGCGTCTGGACACCCTCCAGGGCACGCTGATACTCCCTCTTGAGGAAGTCGGCGGTAACACCAGTATCGATATGTCCCCAGGGGAGTAACTCGTCAAGTGAGCGCTGTCTTCGGGCATAGAAATCGATATCCAGGCTGGCATCCGCGAAGGCTCGTTGCCAGTTATCGAATTTAAAGTGCTCGTCCCAGGCATCAAAGACCGCCCCAAGCTCCCAGGCACGGTGGATGACCTGCCCCAACCGGCGGTCTCCCCGGGACATTGCCGCCTCGAGCAGGCTCGTTTCCGGGTCCTGCCACGATATTCTGGTGCCTTTGCGGCGCAGCCCTACCTTGAGCACTTCGTGCCTGGCGTTAAGCTCCTTCTCGCTTATCTGAGCTACCCACTGGAAGGGTGTGTGGGGTTTGGGTACGAATGTTGAGAGGTTGATTCGTAATTGAGGGGTTCGACCGGCAACACTTCTACCGAGGGAGCGGGTCTTGTCCACCAGATGGACAATCTCCTCGACGTCCTCCATAGTCTCCCCGGGCAGGCCGAGCATAAAGTAGAGCTTGAGACTGGTCCAGCCCCGGACGAAAATTTCGGCGAAGGTCTCCAGTATCTCGTCCTCGGTGATGTTTTTATTGATTATACGCCGCAATCTTTCGCTCCCTGCCTCCGGAGCAAAGGTGAGGCCGATTTTCTTGCGTCTTGATAGGGCTTCTATCAGCGGTGCATTGAAGGTGTTGATGTAGAGGCTCGGCAGCGACAGAGTGACGTTGTCGAGGCTGTCGGAAAGCTGCGTTACCACTTGGTCAATACCGGGGTAATCGCTCGTACTCAGCGAGACCAGAGAAATCTCACCGTAACCACAATCGTTGACCAGTTTCTCGGCGGCTTCCACCACGTCCGTCAGGGGACGTTCCCTCACTGGTCGGTAGATGATACCTGCCTGGCAGAAGCGGCAACCGCGGGTGCACCCCCGCTGAATCTCCACCGCTCCCCGGTCATGGGTAACCTCGATATTGGGGACTACTGGTCGGGTGACGGGAGGTGACAGCTTGGAAACCACCCGCTTGCGGATGGTGGGGCTGGCCTCCGGTGTAGTAGGGGTGATGCTCTTTATGATGCCATCCGGTTGATATTCAACCCGGTAGAAACTGGGTACGTAAACACCATCGATAGCAGCAACCTGGCGTAGCAGCTGTTCCCTGGTCTGTCCTGCCTGCCTCCCCTCCCGAAAGGCATCCAGCAGTTCCAGCACCACCTCTTCACCATCGCCGATGACAAAGAGGTCGATGAAGTCGGCCATTGGCTCCGGATTTAGGGCACAGCTACCGCCGGCGATGATAAGTGGGTGAGAGTCTTCCCTTTCCGTGGTTCGCAGTGGTATCCCTGCCAGACTAAGGATTTCGAGGACGTTGGTGTAGGTGAGCTCGTAGCCCAGGGAAAACCCGATGATGTCGAAGTCGGTGAGAGGTCGCCGCGACTCGAGACTGAAGAGGGGAATTCCGGCCGACCTCATTTCGGCGGCCATGTCCACCCACGGGGCAAAGACCCGCTCGGCGAGAACATTCGGCTGGTTATTGAGCAGTTCGTAGAGGATGGGCAGGGCCATGTTGGACATGCCGATTTCGTAAACATCTGGATAGGAGAGGACGATACGGATGGGGGTCTCGTCCCAGTCCTTGGTGATGCTGTTCCACTCACCGCCGGTATAGCGGGCGGGGCGGGTAACACGGTGGAGTATTTTATCGAGATTGGTCAATATCTTCCCCAACATGGGTTATTATACGTTAATTCAGGGGAAGCAGGCCAGCGGTCAGGTCGGATGTAATGTAAAAAGACTGGGGGTGGAGGTGATGACTGGAAGGGGGAAATTAGCACCTAGACGCCTGCGGTTCTGAGGTAGTGCAGAAACCAGAGAAGCTTTGTTTCTTCATCCTTGCTGATTTCGGAAAGCGAGTAACCGCCTGGGGCATGTTCGGTATCAACAGGATACAGGTCCCAGAACTCTACCTGGCCGGTGGCCAGCTTAAGATATATGGGCAATACGCCAAGGGCGCCTGCCAGCTGACGGACAAGCTTCGGGGACGGTTTACGGTCGCCTTCTTCAAGCATGGTGATATAAGAACGCTTGACGCCGACTTTCTCAGCGAGGTCACTGACAGTTAATTGCTGTGACTCGCGAAGCTGACGTAGAATCTCGCCGAAGCTCCCCGGAGCAGCTTGCTTTGAGCGTTTTTTCCCTCGTTGCATACATTTATAGTAACAATAAGTCGTGTAATATGTCAAGAAGCCCATTTGTATATATTGACAAATATGCAATATGGTGTTAGATTAGTCACAAAATGTGACACTAGAGTGTTTGGAGGTTGGTGAGAACGTAAGGAGCCATGATAAAGGGAGGAGTGTACAGATGGAGACCTGTCCCAAGTGTAATCATGATATCCTCGTATATGACCTTCACACCAAGTCAGCCAGATGCCTGTCAACGGAATGTCAATACATAGAACGAATGGATCACGAGCAGTACTCCAGGCGGTTTGAGGGAGAGGGAAAAACCCTGGCACACGAACTGTCTTTCGTCCGGAATTACGTAATTACTGCGATGTAATTAACCACGCTCTTTCCGCTTAGTCCTCGTCCAGCTTGGAGAGGTCGAACTTCATGCCGTCCCGCGCGGCGATTACCTTCACGCCGGTCTTTTCTGTTAGCTCCCGGGCTACCTCCCACGGCTTGGCCCGCCAGACGCCCATGCCGAAGTGAGTCAGGATAGCCGCCTTTGGTTTTATTTCATTGACGATGCGCTCGACATCGGGTACCGAGAGGTGGTCTATCGGCATGTTGGGGTGGCTTTCGGGGGTGCGGGGTTCCATGAAGACCAGGTTGATAAGCAGGAGTTCGCTGTTGCTGTAGTATCCCGGCAGACCGTCGAAGTAGTGGGTATCGGCGATATAGGAAAAGGTGTGGTGGGGTGTGGTGAAGGCCATGCCGTAGGTCTCCACCGGATGTATGTGTCGTACCGGGGTGGCGAAGGAGACATCTCCAATCGTGTAGGTCTTACCTGTTTCCAGTATCTCGATGGCATCGAGTCGCTCCCGCAGGTAATCGAGCAGTATCGGCTCGGTCTCGAAGGCGTCCGCGGGGGCAAACAAACGTCCGTGACTTTTGAACCCACCCTGGGTCATTGCCTCAACCATGATGTTAACGTCGGCGGCGTGGTCAAGGTGGCGGTGGGAGACGATGATGGCGCTGAGATTCTCCGTCTTGAGCTTACGCTTGGTGGTCTGGACGATACAGCCGGGCCCGGGGTCAATCAAAATCTCCGTGCCGCCGAGATTCAGCCATAGACCTCCCGACGCCAGAATCTGGGTGATTATCATGAATCGAGCGCCACCAGTACCGAGAAATGTTATAGTGTCATTTGCCTGTTTTTTGCCTTTCACGTTGGTCTTACTATAGCCGATGGCCGTAATTATTACAATGGTTTTGACCTTGCGGTGGAGGCCGATTACAATAGGGGTGTCGATTACCCGGTGAGGAGGTTGTTATGGAGCCGATTTGGGCGCCCTGGAGGATAGAGTATATCCGGATGGAAAAGCCAGCCGGGTGCATACTGTGCGAGAAGCCTGGAGAAGACAATGACGTGGTTAACTACATCCTGTACCGGGCAGAGAAGAACTTTATTATGTTAAATAGCTACCCCTATAATCCTGGACACTTGCTGATAGTCCCCTACCGCCATGTGGCCAGTATGGAGGAGTTGACTGCAGAGGAGCTTCACGAGCATATTGAAGTCGTCAGTCGCTGCATTGAGGTGCTGAGGGAGGTGTTCAACCCTGCTGGCTTTAATGTTGGTATGAACCTCGGCAGGGTGGCTGGGGCCGGCATTGACGACCACATTCACAGCCATATCGTACCGCGCTGGCAGGGGGACAACAACTTCATGCCGGTAGTTGCCGATACCCGCGTGGTCCCGCAGGCCCTTGAGGATACCTACAAGCAGCTTGAGGGCAGGTTCCGATGACACACTCGGTGTCGGAGCGGAAGATAAGATGTCCCGCCTGTGAAAAGCTCTACCCCATTAGCAAGCTCCGTGAGCACCAGCAGAGATGTCCGGAGATGGCACGGCTGGACCGCGAAATCCCGGAGCGTGGCAGGAACCTTCGCAAATGACCTGAAATCTAGTCCTTGATAATCTTGGCCGTTTCCAGTTCTCTGAGAAACTCATTCATTTCAATGGCTGTCATTGTCAGAGGCTCAAGGGTTCCTCTGGAGCCCAGCGCTGAGGAGACACGCGCTACCGCTTCGTTGCTGGGGGCTTCGAGCAGGTTCATGAAGTCGTAGGGACCCAGTAGCGCATATTGGGCCAGTATCTTGGCACCCATCGCCTCCACTTCCTTGTTCACCTCCTGGATTCGGCGAGGATTGTTCGTGATAGTCTTTCTCCCCTCGCTCGTAAGCTTGGTTAGCATGAGAAAATAAGGCATGTCTTTCACCTCCTATAGTGTCCTCCGCCTCCGTGACTTCGGACAATAACTATAGCATAATTTGGTGTCGCAATATAGCTATTTATTTTACTTTTTAATCATATCGGGTACTTTCTCTTACTGGAATTGTTAAGATTCATAATATCCCAAAGCCCAGAATAGCCTAGAGTGCTATTAGTCTCATTGAGGAAAAATTCGCAGGTCTACCGTTGGGTACCAGTAGTGAGTCCCTCCCCAGTCAGTCTCACTGATTACCCCCCAAGACAGGGTTTCACAGTTATTTAGTAAATAGAATTTCTCGGGATCCCAGGATTCCACACCCATGAATTCTGGCATAGGCCCGCCTATAACAGTTGCACATACAGAGACACTTTGCTCCCTGTATACTTTAAAAGTCCCACGTATAAAAGAAGTATCACCTTGACTATCAGTCGTCTTTTGCTCGCTCACTCGTTCTCCACCAGATTTGTCTATCTCGACATCGAGTAATGCATCCGTCCATGGAGCCTCGTAAAAATTATCGCTTACAGTGACATGAACCCTGGCTTCCACAATCACGTTTACGTAATTATCCTTTGAGTTTGAACAACCTGCCTTATCAGACTCGTCACACCCACCTGTGCCAATAAATAGCACCATTAATACTACCCCAATGACAACCAATTTCCTTTTCACTGTCGATTATAACCTCCTATTTCCGCAGAAACATGCGATTCGTACGTAGGACGCAAATAATACTATCGCATAAACTGTACGTAAAAATAAAGTACCCTTCCCCATGCATAATAGATAGTAACTGAAATCGTTCCCGCAGAATATGAGAATTTCGACTGTTTCATTCAATGTGGGGCGTAGTAGATAAACACGCCTCAGTCGATGCTTTGGTCCTGCTCAACCCTTGACCTGTACTGCCTGCCATCCTGGTCTACCACTGCTATACACCATTTGTGCTGCTTTATCAGTCCTGTTTGACTTGATTCGATAACAAAGGCAACCCAGCCGGTTACAGTCATTCCGCTTGTGACGGTGGATGGTAACTCCAGTATCTCATCGTTCGTGCAGACATCATACGTACGGCGGTCATCGAGTCTGATTCTGGCATTGCCTCGCCACGCTGTTCTGAGTTTATGTGGTGTGAGATTCAGGCTCTTATTTTCCCTAGCTGCCAGGAGAACTTGACTTACTGTCATATCGGCCTGAGATCTATTGAGTACAACGACATTGAGCCTCATCACTACACATCCAGCTGAATCCAATAGATATGACCAATCTACTATATAGGGTGCAAGTTTAGCCCGACTCTTTATAATCCTAGATGCTTCTGAAGCTACCAGCAGTCCAGTTCTGATATTTTCGTTAGCATCAATCAATGTTGTCCATCTCATACTACCGCTCCTCTGAAGACCTGCTAGCCTCCTTTTCTAATTAGGGTGTAAACCAGTTGACTACTGGATTTATTACTAACGACTGTACGTACCAACTAGTTCTGCCTCTGCAAGGATATAGCCTTCCATGGCAGCTAGCACCTGTTGCTTGGTAGCACCCTGATTAAGATTTAACATCGTATCAAGTGCATAGATTGTGAAGTAGTAAGAGCTAGTATGACCTTCTTGTGGATAACAACCGTAGTAAGTAGTCCTACCACCAGCAACTGTACCATGTGAAGCACCCTCTGGCAGATTAGAGCTTGCCCCCTCTTCCAGTGAAGTGACATCCGCAGGTATGTTAAAAACAATCCAATGATCACATGGTTCATCCCAACCGTAAGGATCATACATTACCAGAACAAAAGATACTGTACCATGTGGGACGCCAGTCCATTCTAACGGAGGAGACCTATTCCCACCCTCCTTAGAATATACCGAAGGCATCCGTTCGCCATCACTAAAAGCACTGCTTGTAAGCTCAAAGGGTGGGATAGGCTCGAAGTAAGCCATTACCGATTTGTCGGCATTCATGGTAATAGTGGTAGAGGCGGATTCGGGCTCAGCAACATCTCCCTCCCACCTGTCAAATTGGTAGCCTTCGTCAGCCTCTGCAACAAGGTTCACTACCACATCTTCATCGAAGGTATGAGAGCCCTCGGACGGATTTACTACTCTACCATTTTCTGAACTGCTAATAGTTAGAGTATAATACTCCTCCTCTTCCTCCTGTTCACCTGCAGGCTCTTCCTCCTCCTCTTCTTCCTCCTCTTCCTCACCTACATCTGCTGACAATGTGGTAAAAAACTCTATAGAACCCCAGCGATATTCACCTGACGTACTAGTACCCTCGTGAAATGTACTCGCATAAGCTTGGAAGTAGTATACAGTATCGGGGACAAGACCGGTGAGATTAGCAATAATGTCACTGTCATTTCTCACACGCCTAGATTCAGTAGTATTACTCTGACCTGTTGGAATATGACCAACCTTCATCAAAGCGTCCTCATCTGTCGCCCATAAGAAATAGACATGTGCATCAAAACCTGAGGACATATTTCTGAGTTGACCATGGAGAGTTGCCGAATCAGTTCCAATGTCGGTTGCCTCAAAAGTGTATACGGTTATATGTGGATTGCCGCACCGGCAGTTGCATCCATATGACAATACCGCAAGAATAATGCAACTAATGATTGCTATGCCTAAGACTATTATTCTTTTGAACATAGTACCTCGCTTTTATTAGACTCTAATGTAACTTCTGGGAGTTACGCTGTCAAATACCAGATACTGTAGTGATGAAGTGGGTATAGGGATTCCCCGATACGGCAAAAAAGAAAATAGGATGAAATCCCTCTCACAGAAAATCTGCAGCATTAGAACGATTTAGATTCTGAAGGTGGCGCCCCCAAGGGAATTCGAATCCCTGTCGGCAGCTTGAAAGGCTGCTGTCCTAGGCCTGGCGCCCCCAAGGGAATTCGAATCCCTGTCGGCAGCTTGAAAGGCTGCTGTCCTAGGCCTCTAGACGATGGGGGCACACTGATAAAGTATACCAAAGTAAACGTCGGGCAACAACGGGATGTCTACATTCTGCCTCTCTTGGCATCAATCCGAACTCACCCCACATTATGCTACAATACAATGAATATGAAGATGAATAACACGGTCGGCCATGATGAATCGGTCGAGTTGGAGACCAAAGGCTGGGTAAAGAGATGGCTGATTCCGCTAGTAATGCTACTGCTGGTGGTCGTCATCACCGCCGTCCTGTTTGTTTACCGGGATGACGTCTCACAGCTCGAAGAGTATGGCTATCTCGGTGCCTTCCTTATCAGCCTGGTAGCCAATGCTACCATTATTCTGCCGATGCCAGGCCAGCTGCTGATTTTTGCCCTCGGGGCCAGTTTTAACCCGTTGCTGGTCGGGCTGGCCAGCGGTTTCGGGGGGGCGCTCGGTGAGATGACGGGTTATGTCGCTGGTGCTAGCGGCCGAGGAGTGCTACAGAATAGTCGGACCTATCTCAACGCCGTAAGCTGGTTGAAGAAGTGGGGGGTGTTCGTCATTTTCCTGTTTACGGCAACTCCCCTACCGGTGGACTTGATAGGTATCGCTGCTGGAGCACTTCGCTACCCGGTGTGGAAGTTCCTGCTGGTGTGCACTCTCGGTAAAGTAATACTGTACACTGGCATGGCATACATGGGGGCGTGGGGTTGGGATACTGTTGTCAGCCAGCACTGGGATACGGGGACGATGTGGATAGTCGTCGCGGCAGGCGTTTCAGTACTGGTCTTGTTAGGGCTGGCGCTATTCTTTGAACGTTGGACGTGGCGTCGTGGCCGCTGATGTCTACCCGTTACCTAACTTCCCTGACCTTGAGCACCAGTAGCGACCCCACGATGAAGCAGAGGAGGCAGGCGAGCAGCATCACAGAGTAGCCCATGTTGGGCTCTACGTTATTATTGAAGAAGTCAATCACTGGTCCGATGAGGCGTGCCAGTGCCGACCCGGCGGCCATTGCCAGGTTGGTCAGTCCCAGATACTTTGCCTCTTCCCCCTCGACGGCCAGGTCGGTAGCCATAGCCCAGCTTGTGCTTAAACAGGCGCCACTCGCAAGCCCGATGAAGGCGCCAGAGATCAGCACCTGCGTGTAGCTATCTGATAGATAGAGCAATACAATTCCTGCAGCCCCGACAAGTCCGGCAGTGATTATTATGGGCTTTCTCCCGATGCGGTCTGAGAGTCGCCCGGCGAAATAGACCACGGCAATCAGTGCAGCACCAACGACTATCAGCAGGTTGGTGGCGGCGGAGGCCGGATTTTCGACGCCGGTAACGTCTGTGAGGTAGTACAGGGCGAACGTCTGCAGGATTACACCCGGGATACCGAGCAGGCCGCGAGATACTAAGAACCAGATAAAGCTGCGGTGCTGCTTGACATAGGTCAGGAATCTTTTTAGCAGGTTCACCAGCAGGGTAGCAAGCGAGCCACCGGATTTGGCCCCTTCTCTGGCAGTCGGCGAAACGACTACTCGCCTACCTGTCCCCGGCTGTTCTCTAACTGTTATCAGAGTGACCAGTGCCGTAATCAAAAAGACGGTTCCGAGCGTTCCCAGAGTTAGCCACAACCAGTAGCCCCCTTCACCCGGCGTATACTGGTCCATGAAGTAGGCGGCCAGTCTGGCCAGGCTTACGCCCCCGACCATCTCCAGCAGGCTTTTTACCCCGGATGCCAGTCCTCGCTTCTCTGTCGGCACCAGGTCTGGAATAAAGCCCTGGTAGGGCCCCTGGGCGGTGTTGCTGGAGACCTGCATCAGGCAGTAGCAAACAAACACGGCGGCGTAGCTCTCCCAGAGACCTATGCCGGGGAGAAATAGCAGTAGTGCCAGGCTGCCGACCAGGATAAATGGACGCCGCCGGCCCCAGGAGAAGCGAGAGCGGTCGCTGATGGCGCCCACAATCGGCTGTACCACCATTGCCAGCACCAGTCCAGCGAAGGTAAGGTACCCCAGGTAGCTGTTTTTCTGGGATTCTGGAACGAAATCCAGTAGTCGCAGTTGCAGGACGACGGTGTGCAGGCTGGCCCACAGGGCGCTCAGCCCGAATCCGAGAATAGTGACCTTGACGTAGTCAATCGGGGCGAAGCCCGGGGAGGCGGGTACGGCATTATTATTTCCTGTATGGTTTTCCATGCTATTGTGTCAAGCATAGCAGAGGCGGCTATAACGGGCAATCTTTAGGCAGCTTGATTACGCTTTATCGATGAGGTATACTGCCGAAATGCTCAACATCGGACGCCGTGTCGTGGTCTATGGAACCACCGGGTCAGGCAAGACCACCGTGGCGGCACGTATCGCCCAATGCCTCGGAGTCCCCCACATCGAGCTGGATGCCATCTTCTGGCTGCCGGACTGGACTGAAAAGCCTCGGGAGGAGTTTCGGGCTGAGGTCGGTGCCTTGTTAGAGGGTTGCCAGGATGGCTGGGTTTGCGACGGCAATTACAGTGCGCTGAGGGGGCTCACTCTACCCCAGACAGATGCAGTTGTCTGGTTACGGCTGCCTTTCTGGGTAACCTTCTGGCGTTTGCTGAAGCGGACGATAAGCCGGGCGTGGACCAAGGAGACTCTGTGGGGAACGAACCGAGAATCTTTGTGGCAGGCCTTCTTCAGCCGGGACTCCCTTCTGTTTTACGCGATAAGAAGTAGACGTCGGCACCGCAGGGGCATCAATCAGAGTCTCAGTGAAATACCTCACCAGGCAAAGGTCTATGAATTGTACTCTACCAGGGAGGTAGAAGAGTTTCTGACCAGCCTGCACTCTGAGTGGGACTGACTGTATCCTTACCTAGCGGAACTCAATGCGGGTAACGGCTTCTCGTTCCCGGATGATATGCTCGATTTCCTTCTTTGTTTTGTAGTCGGTAATCACCTCCACCTCGGATACTGGCAGGCCTTCTTCATTCTTCCGGTACTGCCACTTCAGGATATAGCCGGGTACCATGGCGTAGTAGCTGCTACCTGGGGTGCAGGTAATCTCCTGGCAGGCCGTCTCGACGACCACCTGCCCGATAACGTAGAGGATTTCACGTCCGTGAAATGGGAGCCTCAGTTCTTTCTCCGGCGTATAGTAACCGGCAAAAGCGGGCACGTCTTTCTCGAGCGGCAGGTGCGTATATTCCAGCACGTTCGCTCTGGACATCTTTGTCGGTGTGGATTTCTCTCTCACCTTCATGGTTTCATCTTAACAGAAGTACTTAGGAACCTCAAGGTAGTGTGATTGTCAGCATGACTGGTCTAATTCCACCTTCTCTGTTTTTACTCGTAATTGTCTAGTGGTGGAGGCCCCATCCCCTTTATCCCCTTCCCCAGATGGGGAAGGGGAGGATTAATTTAAGAGGGCACAGCCCTCTTGAACTCCCTTTCTGTAGCCCTCTTGTCTTGAGGGTGGAAGGAGACAGATCTCGGTACCTTCTAGGGTCTAAGGTGCAAACAGCCCTCTGGTAGAGAAATGCCCTCGCACCGTTTTGGGGAGTCAAAGAGGGGTGGAACCCCTCTTTACGGGGGATACCAAGGGGGTGTCCCCCTTGGAAGATATATATAACCGTTTCGGTCGGGAGAAAGGAGGTTGTCAGAATCAGTGTCACCAATCTACCTGGGTTGGCTCAAGAGTGCGGGCAGCTACGGATATACCGCTGGTGCCTGGAGGCCGGTTACCTCGGGCAGACCGAGCATGAGGTTCATGTTCTGGACACCTCCCCCGGCAGCCCCCTTAACAAGATTGTCGAGGCAGCTGATGATAACGAGCCTGCCTGTGTCCGGGGCAACGGTGGGGTAGATGAGGCACATATTGCTTCCCCAGGTGTGTTTGGTGTGGGGGGGTGCCTCTGCTATCCGGACGAAGGTCTCGTTCTTATAGAAGTCCTGGAAAAGCTGGCGCAGCTCTTCTCGGCCCTTCTCATTGGCCGGAATCTTGCCGGGAGACAGGGTAGCGTAGCAGGTGGTCAGGATGCCGCGCGTCATCGGTGTCAGGTGCGGGATGAAGGTTACCGAGAGAGGCTGCTGGGGACGGAGTTGTTCTAGCTCCTGCGTTATCTCGGGCAGGTGGCGGTGTCCCTCCAGAGCGTAGGCACTAATGTCCTCGTTGACCTCCGAGTAATGAGTACCCAGGGTCAGCGTCCGCCCGGCCCCAGAAGTCCCCGACTTACTGTCCACGATGACCTCCGGCTCTATCAGGCCTGCCTTGACTACCGGTGCCAGGGCCAGAATAGCGCCGGTGGGGTAGCAGCCAGGGATGGACACTAACTGGGCAGACGTAATCTCGAGTCGATGAAGCTCTGGCAGACCATAGACCGCCTCCTTGAGCAGTTCAGGTGCCGGGTGGGTGACGTTGTAGCGGTGCTCGTATTCAGCAGCGTCCTTCAGGCGGAAATCGGCACTGGCATCGATGACCTTGATGCCATGCTGGAAGAGGGGTACCACCACAGCGGCACTCTCCTTGTGAGGCATCGCCGAGAAGGCAAGGTCGACCTCCCCCAGTTCGGGCTCAATTGTCAGGTCGATGCTTGCTAGATGTGGGAAGACTGCACCCAGCTTCTGCCCGGCGGCGCTCCGCCCCGTAACCGAGGTCAGTTCCACCTCCGGGTGCTGGTGCAGCAGCCGTGCTAGTTCAACACCGACGTAGCCGGTAACATTGATGATGCCAACTTTGGTTTTTCCCATTATGTCAACTCACTGTTGCCTTGGCATATTCAAAGCCCTTTTCAAAGGCATTCAGGTTTAAGTCTTCGGTTCCTTCGGGGACGGAGGCAAGTATTGATTTCTTCACGGCATCCGCTGACAGTACATCCGTGGCGGCAGTAAGGAATCCCAGCATCACCACGTTGGTTACGGTTACCCTGCCCAGCTCTTCGGCAAGGCGGTTCGCCGGTACCTTCAGCACATGGTGGCCTCCCGTGTCTGAAGGCGTAACCAGGTCTTCGTCGATAATAACCAGTGTATCATCGGAGATGCCGGGGAAGTACTTATCATAGGCAGCCTGTGACATTATCACCAGCACCGAGGGCGTATCGATGTAGGGATAGTGCACCGGTTCCTCAGAGATGATAACATCCGCCCGGCAGGCACCCCCGCGGGCTTCTGGGCCGTAGTCCTGGGTGAAGACCGCGTTAACACGCTCATAAACAGCGGCTGCCTGCCCGATGATGTAACCAGCCAGGATGATACCCTGTCCGCCGAAACCACAGAGCCTTATCTCGTGCTTATCCGCCATTTTCTCCATCCCTGGGGCCGGGCAGGTATGGGCGCTCAATGTCGATAAACTTGCCGGTCACTATCTGCCCGTTGGTGCCTGCTCCCACCTCGTTCGGATTGGCGCCGTGCCTGACAACACTGTTACTGCGGTAGTACCGCATCTGGTCAAGTCCGGTTGGCAAGCGGTTCATCCGGCCATAATAGGTGGGGCAGGGGGAGATTATCTCAACGAAGCTGAACCCTTTTTTCAACAAGGCCTCTATGATGGACTTTTCCATCTGGTGTATCTGGGCGGCTGTCCATCGGGCAACGTAGGTAGCGCCACTGGCAGCTGCCAGTGCCGACATATTGAACGGGTTTTCGATGTTGCCGGCGCGTGATGTCGTCGACCGTGCTGTCTCGGGAGTCGTCGGTCCGAACTGCCCTCCCGTCATCCCGTAGTTGAAATTATTGACGCACAATACGGTCATATCTATATTTCGGCGTCCGGCGTGGATGAGGTGGTTTCCGCCGATTGCTGCTAAGTCACCATCACCACTGAAGACGACCACCTTTAGTTCCGGCTTGGCCAGCTTCAGTCCGGTGGCGAAGGCTATCGCCCTTCCGTGAGTAGTGTGAAAGGAGTCAAGCTTGATGTATCCTGCTACCCGGCCAGTACAACCGATACCGGAGACTACGGCTACCTTGTCTGGCGTAAGTCCTGACTTTAGCAAACCCCTGAGAAAGGCGCCGAGAATGGTCCCAAGGCCACAGCCGGGGCACCAGATGTGAGGCAGCCGGTCCACTCTGAGGTAGTCCTCCAGGGGGTGCTTCTCCCTGGCTTCATCGGTTACTGCTAGCACGTTCATTTTATCACCTGCCTGATAGCCTCGAGTATCGTCGCCGGGTTATGTACGTCACCCCCCATATGGGGCACCAGGGCTAACCTGGCCATTCCAGCGACGCTCCGCTCTACCTCGAGAGAAATCTGGCCGTAGTTTATTTCTGGAACAACAAAGGCCTTAACCTGCCTGGCGAGACTCTTTATCTTGTCCTCAGGAAATGGCCATACTGTAATCAGCCGGAGCAAACCCACTCGAGTTCCCTCCCGCCTGGCACGCTCCACGGCAATCGTGGCTACCCGCGCCGTAATCCCGTAAGCACAGACGACCACCTCGGCATCGTCCGTACCATCCTCTTCCAGTTCGATAATCTCGTCGCGATGCCGCTCTACCTTCTCCACCAGGCGCCGTACCAGTTTGTCCTGTGCCTCGGGATCCATTGCCGGATACCCTCGTTCGTCATGTGTTAGTCCGGTGACGTGAAACCGGTAGCCCTCACCAGTGTTGGCCATAGGTGGGATAAGGTCTTCATCGGGCATGTATGGCCAGTATTCCCCCGGTGGGACGTCGGGGCGGCGCCGCGTTACGAGGTGTATCTTATCAAGCGGGGGTATCACTACTTTCTCATACATATGTCCCACGGCTCCATCCATCATCACCAGCACCGGCAGGCGGAATCTTTCCGCCAGATTGAAAGCTTTTATCATCAGGTCAAACACTTCCTGCACGGAGTCAGGGGAGATGGCGATGATACTGTAGCAGCCGTGGCTGCCCCAGCGTGCCTGCATCATGTCTCCCTGCCCAACCATTGTCGGCAGTCCGGTTGATGGCCCGGCACGCTGTACGTTCACTACGACGCAGGGGGTCTCAAGCATGACACCGAGGCCGATGTTCTCCATCATCAGACTGAACCCTGGGCCTGAGGTAGCCGTCATTGCCTTAGCATCACCCCATGAGGCCCCGAGGACGGCGGCCATAGACCCGAGCTCGTCTTCCATCTGGACATAAGTACCACCGACCTCCGGCAGGCGGTCCGACATCCGTTCCGCAATCTCGGTAGCCGGGGTAATGGGGTAGCCGGCGAAGAAGCGACAGCCGGCGCTGATAGCCCCCTCGGAGCAGGCCTCGTCACCGCTCATGAAGTGTTCCCCCTCCAGGTGTTCCCTGTCAGACACTACCCTTCTCCCTTTTCGGGCTCCTCGTCGGCCGTGACAACGTGAATGGCAAATTCGGGGCATACCATGCTGCACATTTCACAACCAATACAATTACCGTTATCGTCCATACGGACAATGTGGTACCCTTTGCTGTTGGTCTCGTCGCTTTCGTAAAGTAGGTGTTGCGGGCAAAACTCAATGCAGAAACGGCAGCCCTTGCACCATTCTGTCATCACAAAGACTTGGTTCTGTTTGGATTTTATCACGCTGTTGCTCAATAGTCCCTGTGGATTCCCAATATATGATGATGGCGGGGAGAACAAGACTAGAATAGCACAGCAGGCTGCGGATTATCAAACTAGTACACCTCGGCTGCGGCAGGGCTAGAGAAATCTGTCGCATGGCCGTACTCCTCGCAATGACATAGGCCTCTCTCAGTTGTGGCCTTTTCGATGTTGGTGATATAATTTCAGGCAGGTATTTCTTAAGATGGCAGGGGGCAGAGCCTGTGGCTGTTCCCCCTTCATTTTTAGCACCGGGTTTGAGGTTAGGCAGACGGATAATCTTTATCAACAGGCACTGGACTACATCTACAGCTTCATCGACCACGAGAGGCAACCCGGTCCGCGCACGCGGGCTACTTATGACCTGCGGCGCATGGACGAGCTGCTGGGGAGGCTGGACAATCCCCACCTGAAGGCCCGCACTGTCCATATCGCCGGTTCCAAGGGGAAGGGGAGTGTCGCCGCGATGGTGGCCTCTGCCCTGACCGCCGCTGGATATACCACCGGACTCTTCACCTCGCCGCATCTACACATATTAAACGAGCGTATGCGGGTGGACTGGGAAATGATATCCAATGAGGAGCTGGTTGCTCTGGTGGACGAAATTCGTCCTGAGATTGAGGCTGTAAACGAAGCAGCTACCTATGGTCAGCTGACGACCTTCGAAATACTGACGGCGCTGGGGTTCACTCACTTTGCCCAAAAGAGTGTCGATTATCAGGTAATAGAGGTAGGGCTGGGTGGCCGACTCGATGCCACCAACGTTGTCCATCCCGAGGTCTGTGTCATCACCTCAATCAGCCTTGAGCATACCGAGGTTCTGGGCAATACCCTGACTGAGATTGCTGTGGAGAAGGCCGGGATTATCAAGGATGGCATACCTGTGATAACTTCTCCTCAGGTTGAAGAAGTAGACCGCATCTTTGAGGAGGCGTGCCGTGCCCACAAGGCGGAGCTAATCAGGATAGGTCGGGACGTTACTTGGCACAATCCCCGTTATGAATTGGAGAGGCAGTTCCTGCAGGTCAAGGGACGGCTGGATAGCTACGCGCTCTGGATATCATTGCTGGGGCAATACCAGTTCGACAACGCTGCGGTAGCAGTAGCCGCACTGGAGGTATTGGCAGAGCGTAGTCCGAAAATCACAGTAGAGGGTATCCAGAACGGACTGGCGAGGGTGCAATGGGAAGGCCGACTCCAGATTCTTAGTCACAAACCCCTTATCGTGGTTGATGGCGCTCATAATGTTGATTCTGTCCGAAGGCTGAGGCAGTCACTGAAGCAGTACTTTGATTTTGACCATGCTATTTTGATTGTTGGACTCTCCGCGGATAAAGACCTCAGCGGAGTGGTCTCGGAGCTGGTACCTTTCTTTGACCGGGTAATTGTCACCCGCTCAGTCCATCCCCGAGCAATGGCGACTGCCCCGATAGTGGCTGAGTTCGCCCGACACGGTGTGGAGGCCGCGGAAACGGATGATATATCGATTGCCCTACCACTCGCCCTGGGCTGGGCTGGAGACAGGGACCTGATTTGTGTTACCGGCTCGCTCTTTGTGGTGGCTGGAGCAATTGAGCAGGCGGCACTGTTGAGCTTGCCGGCTTGAGTTTTGACCATCCTGCGTACAGCCGTATATTGAGATTAAGGGCCTTCTTACCCTGGGGGTGGGACCAGGGATTATTTGTTTTTGCAGAGTAAAGAGCATTGGAGCAAGTAGGAACTAGCGGGCAGACTGGGGGTAGGGGAATGGACGGTAGGTACGGTGGAGGGCCGGGTACCTTCGGCAGGGACTGGACTCAGGGCAGCATCGCAGGCAACGTGTTGAGGTTGTCATGGCCAATGGTCATCACCAGTACCCTGATGATGTTAGGTCCCACCATTGACATGATATGGGTGGGGAAGCTCGGTTCGGCCTCGGTGGCTGGGGTCGGTGTGGCCGGTATCGCCGTCCAGCTTACCATGGGGGCCATGATGGGCCTGACCATGGGGATGAGAGCCCTGATTGCCCGCTTTGTCGGTGCCAGAGACCCGAACAGCGCCAATCTGGTGGCGCAGCAAGGATTCGTTGTCAGTGGCGGGTTTGCCCTGCTGGTGGCACTGGTGGGCATCTTCTTCGCGGAGCCGATACTCGGGATATTCGGGCTTGACCCTGATGTCATGACGGAAGGTGTCGCCTACCTGAGAATCCAGTTTGTCGGCATGGCGGCGGTATCGTTCCGCTTCATGGTTGAGGGTGTCATGCAGGCCTCCGGTGATGCCATTACCCCGATGGTGACCGCCACGATATACCGGCTGGTCCACGTGACGCTTTCCCCATTTTTCATTTTCGGGCTGTGGATATTTCCGGAGCTCGGTGTTACAGGGGCCGCTGTGACCAGCATCATCTCGTACAGTCTTGGTGTTGCCCTGGGACTCTGGTTTCTTGGTAGCGGCCGGGCGATGGTGTTTATCGGTCGGGGCGGACTGGATGAAGCCGGGCGTCGGACGGGGTCGCGTTTCCTCTGGTGGATTCCCCGGAGTCAACCCTCGCGGTTGCGGCTCAGTTTCCGGAATTTCCGCTTTGACACCGGCATTATCTGGCGTATCATCAAGATTGGCGCGCCGGCCATGGTCTCCGGGATGCAGCGCACCGCCAGCCAGTTCGTCCTGATGCTCTTCGTCAGTCCTTTCGGCACCTTCGCCGTGGCGGCCCATTCAATCGTGCAGCGTGTTGAGATGGTGCTCTTCATACCGGGTATGGCCTTCGGCCAGGCGGCCGGTGTGCTGGCCGGACAGAACCTCGGTGCACAGAAACCAGACCGGGCGGAGCGGAGCGCCTGGATAGCACTGATGATGTCCGAAGGTTTCCTGGTATCAAGTGCACTGATACTGCTGCTCATACCTGCACAGGTAGTAGGTATCTTTAATGCTGAACAAGGCCTGCTGGATATTGCTGTGACCTACGTGAGAATTGCCGTAACCGGTTACGTGGTCATGGGTTTTACCTCCACACTGATGAACGTATTGTCCGGTGCCGGTGATACTGTCCCTCCGATGATTTTCAGCCTGATAACCGCCTGGGTGGTGCAGGTGCCGCTGGCATTTTTCCTGCCAAAGGTGGGTGACCTGGGGGTGTTCGGGGTACGCTGGGCGATGTCGGCCGGATTTATGGTGAGTGCAGTCTTATATCTTATCTATTTCCGTATCGGAAGATGGAAGCGGAAGCAAGTTTGACTGCGGAGAGAGATGGAAGAGAACGAAGAGAACTTGGATTTAGATGCTGAATCATACGGTGGCAGACGTGGTGCATTCGGCCGTGACTGGACCAAGGGCAGCATCCTGAAGAACCTCCTCTCTTTAGGATGGCCAATGTCCGTTAGCGCTGTCCTGATGATGATAGGCCCGACGATTGACCTGGTATGGGTGGGTATGCTGGGGGAGGCATCGCTTGCCGGTGTGGGTGTAGCCGGTACCGCCGTGATGGTGGTGAACTCGGCGCGGATGGGACTGACCACTGGTACCAGAGCAATGGTTGCCCGCTTTGTTGGTGCCGGTAACATTGAGGGTGCCAACCACGTGGCACAGCAGGCCTTTGTTATCAGTGCTGCCTTCTCAATTTTCATGGCCGCCATCGGTATCATCCTGGCTGAACCAATAATGCGTATTCTCGGAGTAGAAGAGGATGTTGTTACCGAGGGGGCGGCCTATATGCGCATAATGTTTGTCGGTTCGGTGGCGATGTCCTTCAGGATGATGAGTGAAAGTATCATGCAGGCCTCAGGCGATGCCATGACACCGATGCTGGCTTCGGTGGCTTTCCGGATACTTCATGTGGTACTCTGCCCCTTCCTTGTTCTGGGGTGGTGGATATTCCCCCGCATGGGAGTCAGTGGTGCCGCCCTGACCAATGTTGTCTCTCAGGGTCTGGGAGCTGCGATTGGGTTCTGGGCCCTTTTTTCCGGTAACTCAGCCGGGTTTAACCGAACCCGGTGGCAGCAATCGATTAGGGACAGTAATCTGGGGATTATCGGTAAAGCATTCGGATTCCTTGCCATCTGGCGACTCTTCCGAACGGGCCCCTCGCGCCTGCGGATGAGTCTAAGAGGCTTCAGTTTCGACCGGAGCATGATATGGCGGATCGTCCGGATCGGTATCCCGGCTTCCGTTACCGGAATCGAGCGGAGCTTTGCCAACGTACTTCTGGTTCGCTTTGTATCGCCGTTTGGTACCACGGCTGTTACCGCCCACACTCTGATTCAGCGGGTGGGGATGTTCTTCCATATGCCAGGCCAGGGGCTCGGCCAGGCAGCCGGTGTGCTCGCTGGCCAGAACCTGGGAGCACGGCAACCGGAACGTGCTGAGAGGACGGGCTGGATTGCAGTAGGCCTGTTTTCGGTTTTAATGGTAGTTTCCTCGGTAATTGTGTTTGTGTGGGCCGAAGAGATAATCGGCATCTTTAGCTCTGATCCGGCCACGAGAGCGCTGGGTGGTGATTTCCTCCGGATTGAAATTGTGAGCTTCATGTTTTTTGGCCTGGTGCAGGTGCTAGTTCAGTGCCTGAATGGTGTCGGTGATACCCTCATCCCAATGCTGACCACGCTACTCACAATGTGGCTGGTACAGGTGCCTATGGCGTACTTCATACCGAAATATACCCCAATCGGCGTCTACGGGGTGCGCTGGGGGGTAGTGACCGCTATCATACTGAGGGCTGTTACATACGCAATATATTTTAAGTCCGGCAGGTGGAAGCGTAAGAGAGTCTAGCCAGCGACAGCAATTTCTATCATCAGATTTGGCAGGTGGAAGTTTAAAAGGTTATAATCAGTTTTGGTTGCATGCGGAAGATTTCCGAACATATCCTGTGAGGTGATACTGTGCCCACCTACGAGTACGAGTGTAATGTATGCCACTACCGCTTTGACAAGCGTCAGGGATTTAATGATGCCCCACTGGCGGAATGCCCGAAGTGCCAGGGCACCAGTCGGCGGGTCTTCTATCCAGCGCCAATCATCTTCAAGGGGAGCGGTTTTTATGTGACCGACAGCCGCAGCCGTAGAGATGATGGTGAGCGTGAATATAGTGCTGAGTCCGATTCCAGCGGAGAAAAGTCGCCTGCCAGTGAAGGGGCAAAGGAGACCGGGAGTGAAGGCACTACTGCAGCGGGTTAGCCATGCCTCGGTCAGTGTTGAGGGGGAGGTGGTCGGCAGTATCGGGCGGGGACTGGTGGTCTTCGTCGGAGTGGCTGCCGGGGACACCGAGGAGGATGTCGAGTGGCTGGTGCAGAAGATGGTAGGTCTGCGCATCTTTTCAGATGAAGACGGGAAATTCAATCTATCCGCACTGGACGTTAAAGGAGAATTGCTCCTTGTCAGTCAATTTACATTGCTCGCCAGTACCCGCAAAGGGCGCCGCCCCAGCTTCACCGATGCCGCTCCACCCGACCTGGCTGAGGAGCTATTCCAGCGTTACCTGGAGCGGTCTAGCGCCGCCGGGCTCCGGGTGGCTACCGGACGCTTCCAGCAGTCAATGCAGGTTGAGATACACAATGATGGCCCGGTGACCATTATGCTGGACAGTCGGGACAGGCATCTCCCCAGGAACGCATAACCGGGTTAAGTTCGTTTTAATAGGGAAAGTAAAGGAGGTTAATCGTATGGGTAAGCTTGATGGAAAGGTGGCAATCGTTACCGGCGCCAGTCGTGGTATCGGTAAGGCGACCGCAATCCTACTCGCTGCCGAGGGGGCTAAAGTGGCCTGTGCGGCACGCACCATGGGTGAGGGTGACCACATGTTGGAGGGCTCACTGGCAACTACGGTATCGGAAATCGAGGCCGCCGGTAATACAGCAATAGCGGTACCGACCGATATCTCCAAAGAGGAGAGCTGTCGTGACCTGGTAGCCAAGACCAAGGAGACCTTTGGTCCGGTCGATGTTCTCGTTAACAACGCCGCCCTGACCTACTTCATTCCGGTCAAGGACTACCCGGTACGCCGGTGGCTGCGTTCATTTGCCGTCAACTTCCACGGTGCTTTCATCCTCAGCCAGGCGGTATTACAGGATATGGTTGAGCGGCATAGCGGGGCTATCGTTAACGTGTCTTCCGGGGCAGCTATCGGGCCGGGGCGTGGTCCATATAAAGAATCCGCCGGTGGAGAGCGCGGTGGTACCTGCTACGGTGCCGAGAAGGCAGCCCTGGAGCGGTTTACCCAGGGGCTCGCCCAGGAAGTATATCAATACGGTGTATCGGTCGCTTGCGTCTCCCCTTCACTGGTTGTGCCGACACCCGGCACCGTATACCATAAGCTCGTCAGTGGTATGGACGACCCGCGGGGTGAGCCACCCGAGATGATGGCCAGAGCAATCCTTCTTCTGGCTTCCGAGCCTCTGGATAAGGTGACAGGACGAGTCACCTATAGCCAGCAGATACTCAAGGAGTTCGGCTGGATTGAAGAGGCGAGGGGCGCCGGCGTTGATCGTGCCGGAAGCGGCTACAGCCAGATATAGAACCGGGGTGTGCAGAACAAGGTGACGTATCGTAAGGATGGTTCGTGAAAATCTACTGCAATTAGTTGTAAATGCAAGTGCTTGCATTTATATTTCTGTTCTACTATAATGTACCTATCTGAACGTGATTTCTGGGTTTGCTGGACAGCTCCATGAAGAAAGATAAAGATATATCTGAGATGAAGCTTAGACCTGTTGGCATAGTAAAAAGCGACGTAAGAGAACCGAGTTTGGTTGTCAAGTCTGGAGACCTGGACAGGCGGGGAGTACTGGGTGATGTAAGGAAGTCTCAGAGTCGAATATCGCAAATCCTTATCTATGATGACTACGCTGGTATTCTCGATGGCATAGAAGACTTCTCCCACATCCTGGTTCTTTATTGGGCCCATCTTACTTCATTGGAGGGTCGTTCTCTGATTAAGGTTCATCCCATGGGCAGGAAGGATATGCCAGAGGTAGGTATTTTTGCCACGTGTAGTCCTGCCCGCCCAAACCCTATCTGTGTAGCGGCGGTGCCATTGCTCGAGCACAAAGGGAATACTCTTAAAGTGAGGGGCTTGGATGCTGTCGACGGAAGCCCCTTGATTGATATCAAGCCCTACACCCCCAGGTCCTACAGTGTCAGCGAAGCAGAGGTCGCCGGTTGGATGAGACGAATAGTCAAGGAGCTTACTGAGGCGGCGGACCAGGGGTAATTGACATTGATGCAGAATGTTTCAGCAAAAAGGTGAGGTTAAGTGAACCAGTCCGGGCATATAGCCGATTTATTAGGTAAGCAGGGCTATCGACTGACGCCTCAGCGGCTGATGGTAGTGTCAGCGATTGAGAACAGCGATGACCACATCAGTGCCGAGGAAATTTATTCTCAGGTGGTGGCCAGGTATCCCAATGTCAATATCTCCACCGTCTACCGTACCCTGGAACTGCTGAAGCGTCTCAGTCTGGTGACTGAGACTGACTTGGAAGGGGGTCGGGTGCGCTACCATCCGGCGGACAAGGGGCACCATCATCATCTCGTCTGCCAGGAATGTGGCGCCATTATTGACCTCGATGAGTCGCTTCTGGAACCGCTTCAGGACGCTCTCCTTCGGGAGCACAATTTCATTGCCGACCTGAGGCATCTGGCCATTCATGGTCGCTGTGTTAGATGTGGGCGGTAGTTATTTCCACCTTCACATACGAATGAAGAGTTAATGGAGGTTTCTATTGGGTAATGATGACCTGGTTAAGCTCAAGACCCTGCTTGGCTACTGGATAGAACACAACCAGGAACACGGCCAGGAGTTCCGGGAGTGGGCGGACAAGGTGACCGGACTGGGTGATGCTGGTGAAGACCTGCGTCAGGCTGCTGAAGAGATGGATAAAGCCAGCCAGCTTTTGTCGCGGGCCCGGGAGAAACTGGAGAAAGTGGAGGCCTGAAATGTGCCTGTCGAAGGTGTATTTTGAGCGGGGTGGCAGGAAAGAGGTCTTTCTTGAAGAGGTTGCCTCTGTTACTGTCGATGATGGGAAGCTCCGGTTAAAGACCCTCTTTGGGGAGCAGAAAGAGATTAACGCCCGAATTAAAGAGATTGACCTGCTGGCCCACAATATCTTACTGGCAGACTCCGGGGTAAATAGCACTTGACTGGAGGACAATCTTCATGACTGACTGAATATATATTTTTGGTAGTTTATTGCATCTATTTGCAATTGCAACTTATTGCATGTATTATATAGGGGGTAACAATTATGAAAAAGCTAAGCATTCTGGTCGCCAGTATCATGATTATTGCTATGGTTGTTTCTTCGCTTGTCGGTGGCTGTACGTCAACAGACACCGATAAGCTGATAGTCGTTACCAGTACGTCCCTGCTATCTCAGATAGTGGAGCGGGTCGGTGGTGACTTGGTTGATGTGACCAATATTATTCCACCATCGCAGTGTCCGGGCCATTTCGAAGTAAAAGTCAGTGACATTGAGAAACTGGCCAATGCCAAAATCTTTTTCATGCATGGTTGGCAGGGTGAGATGTTTACTCAGGAGCTGATTGAATCAGCTGACAACCCTGACCTCACTGTAGTTGTGGTCAATATAGCGGGTAACTGGATGACGCCACCGGTACAGGTTGAGGCAATAGATGAAATTACCCCATGGATAATCCATGCTGATATTGACAATGCTGCGGCTTATCAGCAGGCGGCCGAGGATATGAAGGACACAATCGAGGCCAAGGGCGAGGAGGTACAGGACAGACTGGCCGGGGAAGACCTTGCCAGTATCAATGTGATGTGTGCTGAGCAGCAGGCTGGCTTTGTCAGCTGGGTTGGCTTCAATATCGTGGCTACCTTTGGTCGACCTGACACTCTCACACCTCAGGTAATTCAGGACCTAGTCGACCAGGGTAGAGAGGCAGATGTTACCCTGATTATTGATAACCTGCAGAGTGGGGCGGATGCCGGGCAGCCGCTTGCCTTAGACATCGGCTGTGACCGGATAATACTCTCTAATTTTCCCGGCGGCTTTGATGACACCGAGACCTGGGAAAAGGCAATTGATAAGAATATTGACATAATATTGGAAGTGATAGCGCCGTAAAGGAAAAATATGGCCGACACCGTGATTTCTATTAAGGATGCCGTGGTCTCCTACCGCGAGGATGTTGCCCTGCGGGGAGTGTCGCTCGACGTGATTGCCGGGGAGTTTGTTGGCATCATAGGGCCAAATGGCGCTGGTAAAACTACCCTGCTCACCGTGGTAAATGGGATGGGGAAACTGCTCAGCGGCCGGGTAACAGTCCTCGGAGACTCCCTGCGATCAGGGAACGGCCGTTCTCTCAGAAAGAGGGTTGGCTACGTGGCCCAGGTCGATAATATAGACCCGCGTATGCCGATGGATGTCCGTGAAGTGGTGATGATAGGTCGCTTCGGTGTCCTCGGCCTGTTTAGGAGGCCAGGTAAGAGCGACTGGCAAATCGTGGACGAGATGCTGGAGCTGGTGGGTATGACCCATCTCGCCCGGCGCCCTATCGGGCACCTGTCTGGTGGCGAGCAGCAGCGGGTGGCTATTGCCCGCTGCTTGGTCCAGGAACCGGAGCTATTTCTGCTCGATGAACCGACAGCCTCGCTGGACTGGAAGGCGCAGTCCGAGATACTGGAACTGGTAAAGGAAATCCATAATTCACGGAAGCTGACTACCCTGTTTGTCACCCACGATCTCGATGCCCTGCCGCACACCTGCGACCGTGTCGTGCTGATGAAGGACGGGCTGATTGTGGATGACGGCCCACCGGACCAACTTATCTCCACCAGTAGTCTAAGCCAGCTCTATGATTTACCCGAATCGGTGGTTGAGGCACGGCGACCCCATATGCACGTCAAGGAGTAGTAGACTTGGACTTTTCTATCTTCGGTTACCAGTTTATGCAGAACGCCATCCTTTCCGCCTTTCTCGGTGGTATTGCCTGCGCTACCGTGGGTGTTTTTGTGGTGTTAATGCATATGCCTTTTATCGGCGTGACCATGTCACACGCTGCCTTTGCCGGGGCACTGCTCGGCCTGTGGGTGGGCTTCGACCCTCTGATAGGAGCCTTCGCCTTTAGCCTCGTCGCTGCAGCCATTGTCGGTCCCCTGGCCGACCGTGGTGAACTCAGTCCGGATACCTCGCTGGGGATTATCTTCTCGCTGATGCTGGGGGTTGCCTTTCTCTTTCTTGGGCTGATGCCCGGTACCAAATCCAGCGCTCTCGAACTGCTCTGGGGGAGTATCCTCACCAATACCAGAGGTGACATCATCCTGCTGGCGGTGGTGGCTGTGGTAGTCGTCGGGCTGGTGGTAATCTTCTTCAAGGAGATTCAGGCAACCGTTTTCAATCGTAATATCGCCCTGTCGGTCGGCCTGCCGGCGACAATCATTCTTTATGGAGTCCTCTTTCTTACCGGAGCCACGGTGACGGCCTCGTTACGTTCCATCGGCGGACTTCTCATATTCAGCCTGATTCTGAATCCGGCAGCAGCCGCCTACCAGCTTACCTACAGCATGAAGTGGATGTTTATCCTCTCGGCAATTTTCGGGGTCCTTTCCGGGTGGGTTGGCCTGCTGGTTTCCTACCTGCTAGATGTTCCCAGCGGTGCCACCATTGTGATTACCTCGTCCGTAATCTTTATAATTGCCACGGTGTTCTCGCCTAAACGGAAGGTCAGGCACTGGAAGGAGGAGTCCCTTGCGGATGAGTAGTGTCATGCTCCGTGCCTTCTTCAACGGGAGGGCTGATATCTGGGACGAGACCGTAGCTGAAAAAGACGTCACCAAGCTGGCGGAGATGGCAAGACGCCTGGAGCTTGAACCGGGTGCGACGTTGCTCGATGTCGGCACCGGCACCGGGGTCTTCTTACCCTATATGCTTGATGTTATCGGTGGCGATGGCAGGGTAGTTGCCGTTGATGTCGCTGACCAGATGCTGCTCCGGGCAAAGAACAAGGGTTTTAAGGGTAATATCAGCTATCTCTATGCCGATATCATGAACCTTCCTCTGGGTGGTGAAATCTTTGATGCCGTGGTCTGCTATTCCAGCTTTCCCCACTTCCAGGACAAGTCGCAGGCACTGCGCGAAGCGTACCGGGTCGTCAGACGCAGCGGCCGGTTGCTAATCTGCCATACGTCAAGCCGGGCGCACATAAACGAGATTCACGGGCAGATTGAGATTGTAAAGCATGATACGATTCCAGATACCGACGAAATGAAATCTATGCTATCGGCGGCTGGATTTGCTGACATTGTCATTGAGGATGGCGGCGATAGCTATCTGGCACACGCCCGGAAGCCGCAGTAGCATCGCCTTTTCTAAGGTATCTGTAGTGTCTCTGGCTCAAGCTCGAGGCTGATATCAAGTGCCTCCGCCGAGTGGGTTAGTGCCCCTATCGAAATTATATTAACGCCTGTCTTGGCCACGGCACGTACATTTTCCAGGTTTACTCCCCCCGAGGCCTCTGTCTTGACCTCGCCCGGTATCTGGCTGACAGCGCGGCGCATCTCCTCCGGGCTCATGTTGTCCAGCATGATGATGTCTGCACCTGCCTCGGCCGCCTCTTTGGCCTCTTCGACACTGATAACCTCTACTTCCACCTTCATGCCCTCGGGGGCATTCTGCCTAGCCTTGGCTATTATATCCTTCAGGTTTTTACCAAGGGCACGCGACGCTGCCAGGTGATTGTCCTTTATCAGGATTCCGTCACCGAGGTGGAGGCGGACCGGATGGTTTTCGCCACCTCCCATACGTACCGCATGCTTTTCCATTATCCTGAGTCCGGGGGTAGTCTTGCGGGTGTCAACTATCATCACGGGCAGTCCTTTAACCCGGGAAACATAGCGGGCCGTCAGTGTGGCAATACCGCTCAGCCGTTGCAGGAAGTTGAGCATCACCCGCTCCGCCTTGAGGATACTGATGACCCTGCCGGAGACGGTGGCGATTCTGTCTCCCGGCTTGATTGTGCTTCCGTCAGGGATGAGTACCGTAACTCTGAGTGACGGGTCAACCCTGAGAAATACCCTGCTGGCTACCTCTGTACCTGCCAGGATACCCTTGGCCTTGGCCTGTATGATGGCCGTCCCCAAGAGTGTTGCCGGAATCAGTGCCTCACTGGTGACATCTCCCCGGCTGGTGTCTTCAGTCAGGGCAAGGTCTATAATGCGGTCAATCTGCTCTTCTGTCATTATTACTGCCCATTGGTAAATACTAAATGATGCAACCAGTCCGGTGAGCTCTGCGGGAAGTCAATGCGAAAGTGAGCACCACGGCTCTCTTCGCGGAGAAGGGCGGCCTCGGTCATCAATCGGCCGGCCATTATCAGGTTTTTCAATTCGTAAGAGGGGCGATCGGTGGGTGCTGGCAGGACCTCCTGCCAGGTAGCCAGGGTTTCTGCTGCTGCCGTGAGCGATTCTCTATTACGCACAATGCCCACCTTGTCCCAGAGGAGTGTCTGCACGTCGGTTACCCTGGGTGGTGAAATTGTTTTACCGGCTGACCACTGGCTTAGTCGGTGATGGGCTTCCTGACGCTGTCCTTTGTCTAGTGCTTTTCCTGTCTTTCCTGGTCTAGTTCTCTCGATAATACGCTTGCTGAAAACAAGCACCTCCAGCATCGAGTTCGAGGCTAGCCGGTTGGCCCCGTGGACGCCGGTACAGGCCACCTCACCGGTAGCGAAGAGTCCTGCCACGTTGGTCTCACCCCAGGTATTGACCTTGATGCCTCCCATCATGTAGTGGGCAGCCGGTGCCACCGGCGCTGGTGTTTGGGTAATATCCAGACCGTGGTCAAGACAGAAGCGGTAGATGTGGGGAAACCGGGCCAGGGTCAGTTGTCTTGGTAGATGGGTGACGTCGATAAAAACATGGTCGGAGTCTGTATTTTCCATTTCCTGCAGTATGCTTCGGGCGACTACGTCCCTTGGTGCCAGTTCCCTGTCTGGGGTATAGTCCTGCATGAAACGGCGTCCATTCACGTTGCGCAGTATGCCTCCCTCACCCCTGACAGCTTCTGAGATGAGGAACGGGGCTACACCCGGCAGACGCAGGGCGGTGGGGTGGAACTGGAAGAACTCCATATCCGTAATCTCGGCGCCAGCTTTAAAGGCGAGGGCAATGCCATCACCGGTGGCAATATCAGAGTTGGTGTTGAAACAGAACAGTTGCCCAGCCCCGCCGGTGGCCATGATTAATGCCCTGCTTTCAAACTCCTCGACTGAACCGGTATGGCAGTCGAGGGTCCTTACGCCACTGGCCCTGCCTTTGTCTACCAGAACATCAGTGGCGAGGCAGTTCTCCAGCACGCGGATTCCTGAGGAGCGTACCCGATTGCTCAGTGTAACCTCAATATGCTCGCCGGTGGCATCGCCCCCGGCGTGGAGGATGCGTGCTCTGCTGTGGGCTGCTTCCGTGGTGAGGGCAATCTGCCCGTCAACGGTGTCAAAGGGGACACCCAGGTCTACGAGGTCAGAAATGCGGTTTGGGGCCTCAGTGGCGAGGATGCGCACCGCTTCTTCGTCACACAGTCCATCACCAGCGGCAATGGTGTCCTGAAAGTGGAGTTCCGGGGAGTCGTTCTGGCCGATGGGGGCGGCAATGCCTCCCTGGGCATGTTTCGTGTTGCAGTCATCAATGTTGCCTTTGGTGATGATGAGGACGCTCCCTTGCTCCCGGGCAAGCAGTGAGGTATAAAGCCCGGCAATCCCGCTGCCGACTAGGATATAGTCGTAATAGCTCAATATATCAGACCCCCTGACGGTGTCTTCTTTAGCCGATTCTCGGCTCTTCCTCGTACTGTTTTGCGATAACGCTGCCCTTGCTGATTCTAATCGTTGTGCCTGACTCGACCTTCAGGACGACGCTATCTTCACTGACAGACTCGACTTCGCCATAAATACCTCCAGCGGTGACTACTTTATCACCCCTGTGCAGCTGCTCGATGAAGTCCTGGTGCTCCCTTTGTCTCTTGCGTTGCGGCCTAATCATGACGAAGTACATCATGGCGAAAAGCAGTACAATAAAGATAAGCATCGGCCAGATGCTGTTGATGAAACTGCCGCTGTCAGACTCTTCTCCATCCGTTCCGGTATCCACCGGATAACACCCGGCGAGAAGAGTCGTAACGGCGATTAGTCCCACCAGCACCATCAGAAACCACTGTTTTTTCCTCACCAGATTTTGCCTCCTTGCTGTGGTTCACTCTCTGTTCAATCTACCCTGTAACGACCAGGGACTGGTTCGCTCTATACTGATTGATAGCAGTTGTCCCCGGCAGTCATCTTCGCTATTGAAGAATACCAGTTTATCACTCCTGGTCCTCCCCTGCCACTTTCCACCCTTCCTGCCCTCGACGAGGACCTCCACGGTTTGACCAAGGAGTCTGGCGTTGATTTCGGTGGCGATACCCTCCTGGAGTTGCTCTATCCTGTCGAGTCGTTGCTTCTTCTCGGCAGCACGGATATTATCCTCAAGCTCCCGGGCAGCCGCCGTGCCCGCCCTAGGAGAGTAGGCGGCAACATGTACCGTATCAAACTGTAGCCCGGCAAGCAGGTTATAGGTCTCCTGGAACTGTGGCTCTGTTTCCGAGGGGAAGCCGACGATGACATCGGTGCTCAGGGCAACCCCTGGTATCTGCCGCCGTATCTCCTCAACAAGCCCGCGGTAGTCTTCAACGGTGTAACCCCGCTTCATCGCTTTCAGGATTTGGTTGTTGCCGGACTGCACCGGCAGGCTTAGCTGCTCGCAGACCTTATCGAGGTTAGCCATTGCTTTGATGAGTCGTTGACTCATGTCCTTGGGGTGATTGGTCAGGAAACGGATCCTTGCCAGCCCGTCAACAGCATTCAGTTCAGCCAGCAGGTCAGCCAGGTCAGGCTTATCGGGCAGGTCATGCCCGTATGAGTCGACATTCTGTCCTAACAGGGTGACTTCTAAGGTGCCATGCTGGACCCGCTCCTGCACCTCGCACGTTATGTCATCTATCGACCGGCTCTTTTCTCTACCCCGGCGATAAGGGACGATGCAGTAGCTGCAGAAATTGTCGCAGCCCTGGATTATGGGGACATAGGCGGTGGGTTCTGTGTTGGTGGGGGTCAGGCGACTCCATTCGCCCTCCTCCAGCCAGTCAGGGCGCTCTCCCGGTCCGAAGAAGTAGTCGACGTGAGGGAAGCCCTTCTTGAGATGGTCTATGTTAGAGTCAACCCAGCAGCCAGTCACGGCCAGGGTGAGCTCGGGACGCTGCCTCTTAAGTGACTTCAGGGCGTGGAGCTTGTTTATGACGCGGTTCTCGGCGCTCTGGCGTACGACGCAGCTATTGAGCACGATGATATCCGCCTCATCGGCGGTTGCCGTTACCTCATAGCCCTGCTGCTCAAAGAGGCTGCTGAGCCGCTCCGATTCGGCCTTATTCATCTGACAGCCGATTGTCCAGATATGGTATCGGGGCACTTTCTCCTGTCCTGCAAGCTAATATGCCCCTTATATGAGGGGCATGGCTTTTATGGTTGTGCTATGGCGGAGGGAGTGGGATTCGAACCCACGAGCCCGGTTTCCCAGGCTAAGCGCTTAGCAGGCGCCCGCACTAGACCAACTATGCGATCCCTCCAGCAACTGGTTACTTAACATATTTTACTACTTTGCACTGAAAGATGCCATTGGCCCTACGCTACCATCGCCTTGACGACAATGTCAACTGTCTTGTGCTATCATTGCGGGGATGGAAGTAAATGTTCTCGTTGACGAGGAATTCGAGGGTGAGCTCGAAGCTGGCTGGCTGCAGGGTGTTGCTGAGCAGGTGCTTGCCGCCGAAAGCGCTGCTCCTGAGACCGAACTCGGACTGGTAATCACCGGCCAGGAGAGGATTCAGGAGCTTAACCTGGTCCACCTCGGCATTGATGAGCCGACCGATGTCCTCGCCTTTCCCATGACCCCCGAAGAAGATTCGGGTATGCCCGAGTTCGTTACACCCCCTGACGGTTCTGTCCACCTCGGCGAGGTGATTATCTCTTTTCCCCAGGCCTTTATTCAGGCCGAGGAGCACATGCACCCGGTTAGAAAGGAAGTAGCCCTACTCATTATCCACGGCGTTCTTCATCTCCTTGGCTATGACCATGATGCGCCGGAACGGGAGCAACAGATGAGGACCAGAGAGGCGGAAATCCTGGAGCTAATCGAGGAGCAAGGCTGGTGAGGTTACTCGGTATCGCCGGCAGCCCGAGACGTGGTGGCAACACCGATCTGCTGCTGGAGGAGTTGATGAAGGGTGCCGCCAGCCAGGAGGCGGAGACGAAGACCGTCGAGCTGAGGGGTCTTAAATTCGAGACCTGCCGTCACTGTGATGGCTGCCTCAAGACAGGCAATTGTGTGTTGAAGGATGACATGCAGGATATCTACCGGGAGCTTGAGCAGTCTGACTATATCGTAGTGGCGTCTCCGGTGCAGTTCGTCGGGCCGACTGCCCACCTTAAGGCAATGATTGACCGCTGCCAGTGCCTCTGGGCGCGCAAATACGTGCTTAAGATCCCACCCTTGGGCGACGAGCGGGTAAGAAAGGGGTTCTTTATCTCAGTCGGTGGGACGAGGCTAAAAGAAATGTTCGAGCCTTCACTGGCGGTGGTGAAGACCTGGTTCCACATTCTGAACATCGAGTATGCCGGGGAGTTGCTCTTCAAGGGTATTGACGAAAAAGGGGCGATCAAAGAACACCCCGATGCCCTCGAGCAGGCATTCGAGGCAGGCAAGAGGTTAGTACAGGAGTAGCCGCTGGGAAATGAACAGTAGAGCGATAAATATCAACTATAAAGGTGCACGGCCCGCTATAACCGGCCCGATATCGGTCACAGAGGACTCGTACCCGTTTAATGTAGCCAGCCGGCAGTACGTCCCGATTGAAATGGCTTCGTATGGGTATGTCGAAGAGGAGTTGTTTATCAGTGGCCTCGCCAATGTCTACCAATGGTATGACAGCGGTACCATTCCCGCTACGGTCAGAACGCCTGACGTTCCGTACACCACCCGTTTCTTGTTACGCCGTCCGGCAGAGCCGCGAAATTTCAGTGGCAATGTGATTGTAGAGATATTCAATTGGGCCAGGAATTATGATAACCCCTGGGGTGGCTGGGCGGAATCATACGAATACTTATTGGCTCATGGCGATGCCTGGGTTGGCATTACCATCAGGCCAGCCAATGTGGTAGGGTTGAAGAATTTTAATCCGGAGAGGTATGCCTCTCTATCGTTTGCCAACCCCCTGCCGCCCGATGAGAGGCCTCCAGATTCGGGTGCGTATCCCGGTCCCTCCTCTCCATTGACTGAAAATGGGCTAATCTGGGACATCATCAGTCACGTGGGCGCAATCATGAGGAGCAATGATTCTGCCAGCCCGATGGCCGGATACAGAGTCGAGTATGTCTATGCGGCGGGTGCCACCGGTGGCGACCTCTCGGCGTATGTCAGCGCCATTCATCCACTGGCTGTGCTCGATAATGGCAGGCCTATCTATGACGGTTATCTCATCAAATGCACCGGCGTTCCCGGTGCTATAAACCAGAGCGAGCCCAGAATGCCGCCCGATGACCCTCGATGCCAGTTATATATTGATGTCCCGGTAATCCGCGTGATGACCCAGGGTGACATTTTGGGTAGAGGCTTTCATCCAGACTGGTCGTGGGTGTATCGGCAGCCGGACAGCGACGAACCGGGAAAGCAGTTTCGACTGTACGAGGTCGCCGGTTCCTATATTGGTATCCAGTATTCCCTTCTCTCTAATCCGTGTGAGGAGGACGTGGCCGCCGCCAAAGGAATCTGGACGGGGCCTTTTGCGGTGCCGGAGCATGAATTCCCGCTGCAGTATATCATGAATGGTGCTTTTGCCAACCTCGACCGGTGGGTGCGGGAAGGGGTACCACCACCACGGGCCGAGAGACTCGCCACCACTGGCAAGTATCCGGACGTAGCCTTTGAACTCGATGAGTTTGGTAACATTAAGGGAGGTGTCCGCACTCCATATGTCGATGTGCCTGTGGCAACCTATACCTGGAACGGCAGAGTTATCCCCTTTGATGACGCACTACTTAAGAAGCTATACCCAAGCCGCGAATATTATGTTAATCAGATCATCAAGCACACCGGTTCCCTCCTGAGAGACCGCTGGGTGACTGAGGTTGATGGGGAGAAAATCAAGAGGCAAGCTGAACAGACCCGCGTCCCGTGATGACCAGCGATAAAAAGCACTATTTCAAGCATTTCTAGTAGTGGTCTCCCAATAGTTGACAGGACGCTGATTTTGCGCTATTATCTCGTGGCAATATACATACCGAACGTTAGGTATGCTTGTTCTTGGTGTATTTAAAATGAGGTGAAACAATTGAGCACAACCAGCCCTACCCTTGAGAAGAACAAGAGAGAAAAAACGGCTGCTGAGCGAAAAAAACAGATTTTTGATGCGGCGATTCACCTTTTTCTGGAGAAAGGCGTGGCGAATACATCAATGCGTGAGATGGCTGTGGCAGTCGGTATGACCACAGGGGGGTTATATCACTATGTGAAATCGAAAGACGAGATTGTCCGTATGGTCACCCGAAATGCCATATATGCCCATGAATCAGTTAAAGCCCTCAGGAAGAGTCTCGGTGACGTCAGCCCAACCAAAGCGCTTCGTGTCTGTACCAAATACTGGCTTACGGTAGAGAAGACCGCATTGGAGCAGACTGTTTTCCTTGACCGTGAAAGGGTACACATGGGATTTGATTCACAGCAGGCATATTCGGAATCAGTGCAGAGCCTTATTCACTTTTTTGAAGATTTGCTTAACGACGGAATAAAAACAGGAGAATTCGAAATAGATAATGTTAGCCTGGTGGCTTTTAACATATACATGTCGCGGATCCAATTCGCTACGAAATGGTGGCTTCTTAAGGACCTGTTTACAGCTGAGGAATATGCCGCACAGCAGACAAATTCAATATTGAAACAGATACTTGTTGATAGGAGCAGAATAAATCAGGGGGGTGATACGACGACAAATCATGACAAACTATAGGAATGTTAATAAAACAAATAGGAGGAAGCATGATTAGGACACCAGAGCAATATGTCGAGAGCCTGAGAGACGGTAGAGTAATCTACCAGGATGGTGAGAAAATTGAGGACGTACCATCACGATATCCACGCTCCGTGGAACGGGCTGCTTCAGAGTTTTGGGTAGCCACGCATTCTGATTACGTGGACCTGTTTACTATGGTGGAGGATGGCGAGCGGATTCCTTTCTCTTTTAAGGTACCCGAAACTCCCGAGGATTTGCAGAGGCGCAGAGATATCCTTCATACGTTAGGCCAATTGGGAGCCGGGGGTTCCCGGTTGACCGGTATTGATGGCCTGAATGGCGTAGCCTATGGTGCTTCTAAGGTGGACGCAGCCATGGGGACCCATTACGCTGACAACATGGCCCAATACCGGGCGTGGTGTAAGAAGAACGACCCCAGCATTTGTGCCGCCGTAAGTGATCCCAAGGGTAACCGGAGATTACACGCTGAAGACCCGAGGCAGGCTCACAAAGACTTCTACGTCAGGATAGTTGACCGGAACAACGAAGGAATAATTATAACCGGTTGTAAGCTACACATCAGTCAGTCCGTTCTTGCTAACGAATTGATGCTACTCCCCTCTCGTAACCACAATGAGACGGGCGCCGATTACGCTGTTGCCTGCGCTGTACCTTGTAATGCTAAGGGAGTGACCTTCCTGGCAACTGCAGGGGCAATCGGTGGGGGACACCCCATGATAATCTTCGACGAGGTTTTTGTGCCCTGGGAGAGGGTGTTCCTGGCTGGCGAATGGCAGTTTACCAGAGAGGTGGCCACCTCGTTTGCGCGCTACCACCGTCTCACTGCCGCCACCTATAAATCTACCCAGCTCGATGCGCTGGCCGGATTGGCCATGCTGATGGCAGAATATAACGGCCTGACGCATGCCACTCGTATCCAGGACATGCTGGCCTGGTTCGCTATGTATGCCACTGTTACCGAGGCCCTGGGTAGGGCTGCGGCTCTAACTGGCTCGGTTGACCCCGAGACTGGCCAGGCACGACCGAACCCGGTCTATACCAATTGTGCCAAATTCTGGTTTGCCTCCCAGTGGCATGAAGCCATGAAGTACCTGCAGGATATAACCGGAGGGATTGCCGCCACCATGCCTTCCATGAAAGACTGGGAGAATCCCGAGGTTCGCCCCTACCTTGAGAAGTATCTGCAGGGCGATGCCAACTATTCAGCCGAGGAGAGAATACGGGCCATTAATGAGGTAATCCGAGAAGGTTCTACTTTTAACGGAGTCCTTTCTATTCATGCCGAAGGCTCTCTGGCAACCCAGAAGATGGTACTGTATCAGCAGGCTGACTGGGAGCGGTTCAAGGCTGCTGCCAGGTACGGCATGGGGATTCCAACAGACCATCCTGATTTTAAGGATAGGCTCCCGGTTGGACAATCCCCCTGGAAGATGCCTGAATCACTACTCAAGCCCCAATAGTTTAAAGTCAGGATTTGTCGAATCTGCAGCTGGGGGGGTGACATATTCACCCCCCCTAGCTCTGCTTAAGTCTCGGATGCGATACTCGTGACTGGCGTGGTAGACTGGTTATGGAACGGAATTCCCAAAATTTTTAAAACACGGAGGGTATGATACGTATTCTGGCGCTGCACCAAGGTCATTACGGCGAAAGGATAGTCGAGCACATTAAGAAAGCGGCACCCGAGGACTGGGTACTCGATATTATCGTTCCACCGCGCGTTTTGCCTGCTATCATAGATGACCCCGAGGATTTTCTGCCCTCAGAGATACCGCAGGCCGACCTCCTTCTGGCCCTGAGCGAGTCTCCAGAGACGGCCCAGCTCGTGCCTGCCATTGCCAGGCTTTCCGGGGTTCAGGCGGTTATTATGCCCGTCGATAACTCGGCATGGCTGCCCCTCGGCTTGAAAAACCAGCTGCAGCGGGAGCTTGCCGGGCTGGGGATTACCTCCGTTTTCCCTAAAACGTTCTGCACTTTGACTGAGAATACCACCGGCTATGGTGACGACCTTGAAACGTATGACAGCGAGTGCATTGCTGCCTTCGCTAAATACTTTGGCTGGCCCAGGCTCAAGATAGAGGTCGATGAGGCGGGTGACAGAATAATGCGGGTCGAAGTGGAGCGGAGTGCTCCCTGCGGCTCCACCCACTATGTTGCCGAGAAGCTGGTCGGTGTTCCCCTAGAGGAAGCAGTACCGCAGGCGGGGCTGCATGCCCATCACTTCCCCTGCCTGGCGTCCATGCAGATGGAACCTACGGGCGATACGCTGATGCATATCTCAGGGTATGTGGTAAACGATGAGGTAGAACGAGAGCTCAGGCGATTACGCGGGTTATAGGAATCTCTACACCCCCGGATTCCCTTCAGGACAAGCCAATTCGCATTGGCGACAATATTTCACCAAGATGGTCTCTGTGTTCTGTACTTTATCTTTATCCATACCGCCTGTAGTCTTGTTATTAGCTGGCTGTCCAAGTTTCCAGTCGGCGTACATCTGTACCATGCATCTTGACCTTCTGTAGAATGCATCTCGAGCAGGAGGATTTAATACTTCAATTTCCTTTGGCAAAGACACCGCACCGTTGAAAGCCTCCTGCGGGCACGCCCTCCGACAATACTCCATGCAGTCTTTAAATGGGTCGTAATCTATCGTCCCTGTGGTTTCAAGTTCTGCTTCGAGCAACATCCCTCGAAGGCGTACACGCGGCCCATATTCTGGGGTAATAAGTAGATTGTTTTTTCCAATGCAGCCCAGGCCTGCCAGTACCGCTGCATCTTTGAAATATATCCCACCTTCCTCAGTAGAGTAAGACAGCGGATGCGTGTTAATACCTTCAGTTCTTTCTATCCATGCTGATAATTCTTTGTTAATCGTAATCAGCATCTTGTTGCCGGGTGAATTCCCACGAAAAGTCGATGTTTTCCTGGAATGGGACCAATCAAGCTCAGGCTTGGCTTTCGGATGGGCAACGGCGATAATTAATGCGGTTCTTGCACCTGTAGGCCATTGAACCTGTTGTGGGTCATCACTTCCAGAATCTCCGCCTATTCCATCAATTTTCCTACCGACAGTTGACAGTAAATAATGAGATGGGGAATCTTTTAAAGGTTCAATGCTAGCAATACCGACTAGGTCTGCCCCTAGTTCTTTGGCTTTTTCTATAATCCTTTCTTCTAAACGACTTGCCATTCTATATCTCCTTGTGCCTCAATGCCCTCTCAAGTAAGGGCTATAACGTTAATGATATATTGTTGCACCTGACACCGTGGCTACATGTAGGAGAGGTATGGTGCTTAAGCCTATAATCTGTCAGGTCTCAATATATATCAAGTATGTTGCTGAAGGAATGACAGTGCTAGTTCTAGGGCCTCTGGAAATCTAGTGACTCCATGCTCAGCCCCTTGAAAAGCTTTGTATTCTACATTTGGGATTAGTCTGGTCATATCAAGGGAGCCTTGAGGCGGGAAGACACTGTCTTCGGTACCATAGAGGACCAGTGTAGGAGGTTTTATGTCTTGCAGTCGAGGGGTAGCATCCCAGTCCACGTATGCTGAATAGTTACGGAGTTCGCCAGCATATTTAGCGATTCTCTCTTCGCGTGGTATGGTACGGAGTTGTGCTCTGGTTCGTTCCATAACCGCTTCACGTTGCCTCTCTTCTTCCTCCGTACCTGCTGGTCTCCCGACAAATAGGTTCAGTCCCACAGTCCCTCCGGTAGCTCTGGCTTCATAAGCTGCCTCGGCCCCCTTTTCATTAAGCACTTTGATGCGTTCCCTGAGCTTATTTTTGAGTTCTTCATCCAGCGATAGCCATGGTGCTGAATCAGTAATAACCAGGGAGGCTGCTGCTTCGGGGTAGTACAGCCCAAAGGCAAGTGTTATCTGACCACCCGCTGATGTACCCCAGATGTGAGCACGTTCATATCCCAGATGTCTTAGCAGCTCTCGTATATCCCTGGCAAGATTCTGCATGGTAAAGCCCTCTTCTGGGTAACTTGAACGCCCGGCAGCACGACGGTCATAAGTAACTATCTGGAAATACTTAGCAAAATCTTCCGCCCATGTCGGGGTCTCGGGTTGAAGACCTGTGCCCATACCACCGAAGCCACCGTGAACGTAAACAAGCGGAAAACCTTCACCTCTTGTTTCGTAATACATTGTGAAGCCATTAATGTTTGCCGTCGGCATTATGCCTCCTTATCTTGGACTGGAAGAGTCACGCCCCCAGTATCTCCTTGTGCCTGAGCGCCCTCTCCAGTGAGGGCTGCATCTTCATCTCGCGGAACTCGTTGATGGCGAAGTCCAGGTGCTCTAGGGCCTCTGACTTTTCATCCTGGTAGTGCTCCAGTAACAGCTCGGCGAGCTGGAGGCGGGTGAGTGCCAGCTCCGGACGGAACCTCATCTCCGTGCAGGCCCTGATGGCTTCTTGGTAGTGGCTACAGGCTTCCTCTGGATTCTCTGTATGGCACTTTGGGCACTTCACAACTCACTCGTAAGCACAGGCTCGGTGCCCACAGTCTACGTGTAAACTAAAGTGATGTCAAGTGATGTCCGGCTTACTTCTTGTCCCCTGGAATTGTCTTCAGTGTCTCCTCCATGCGTTTGGTCACTTCTCTGGCCCCCCTCTCCACCGCCTCCCCCAGGTATTTTTTGAAGTCGATAAACTTGCCCACGCCCTCTATCACCATATCCGGCACCTTGGAGTCCTTGAGAATGAAGCTGTAAAGCTCCTCGCCCATCTTCTTGCCCATCTCTTCCCCGGGTACACTGCTGACCAGTTTCGATATTGCCATGACCAGCTGCTTGTGGTCCTCCCTTAGCGCCTTGAGGTCAGCAGTGAGGGCGGTCTTCTCCGCGTCGAGTTTTCCGGTCTTGGTATCCAGGCTGGATATCTGCGCTTTCAGCTCCTTCAGCTCCTCGCTATGCTTCTGGTTCAAAGCAGACTTCTCCGCTTCCAGTCTTTCAATTTTCGTTTCCAGCCTGGTAATCTGTGCCTGTAACTTCTCCAGCTCACTGTTGTGCTCTTTTTTCTGCTCTGCGAGCTGCGCCTCATAGCCTTCCTTCAGTTGCTTCTTTTCTTCGTCAGCAGCCTGTATCTGCGCTCTCAGCCCATCGATATCGGCCAGGCTCTCAGCCAGCGCCTTCTGGTCAATCTTGGCTGCCTCCTTGTCCTCTCCAATTAGTGTGGTCAGCTTCTCCATGAAGGCGTTGGAATCGGTCCTCAGGGACTTATACTCGTCGCCCAGTATCCCGATTACCCTCCCCATGAGTTCATCGTACCTGATATTTGCCCGGTCGCGGTCTTCCTCCAGTGACATTATGTACGACCTCAGGTCACCCACCTTGCCACCGTACTGCCGGTTTAGCTGATCGTATATAGCCAGGGCCACCCTCTTGGCAACTGCTTCACCGTAGCCCCTGATGTCGCTCCCGCGGGGACCAAGTACCTTGTTAATCAGCTTGTTTTCTACCTGGATACGTTTGTCATAGTCTTTCAGTCCGGCATCCACCACCGGGTCCAGTCCCGCACTGTTATAAAGCTGCTCGGCTACCTGTGTTTCTTCCAGGCTCATATCCTCGAATTTAACGATGCTGGTGTTTTGTTCCTCGATGTCTTCTTGCTCTTCGAAATCTGACGTCTTTTCTTCCATCTCTCGTCCCCCCTTTCGCTAAGACGGACTTCTTCGGATGTGGATGTATCATACATTTTGTTGGTAAATAAATCAAAGGCCGTCATTACTTTCCGCATCTGGCGGTCGGTCGGCGTCGTTTCATATTCCCTTCCCCAGTGAATGGAAACAACCACAACGTGTGCCCTCTCTTTGGCGAGTTGTATGTCTTGCGTAAGGTTATCCTTGGTCAGCACAGCAATACCCGGTTCGTCCGATGTAGCCGTGTAGTCCTTCCGGTTGGCGTCCCTGACGTCGCTGTAGGCTAAAAAAGCGAGTCTCACTCCATTTCGCTCGATGATTTTCGGTTCCCTTGCTTTGTCTTCATTTTCCCCGGCGCCGACGTATTCAATCCCGTTCTCGCTGAGATGGGAAAAGGTAAAGTGCATGCCAGACACTCCCTGGTTGCCGAAATGGTTATTGGCCAGAGAAACGATGTCGAAACCGGCGTATATCAGGCCCTCAATAGTTTCGGGGGAGGCTCCGAATACCATTTCCCCTTCAATTGGCGGCCCTTCTTCGTAGAAGGGGCTTTCCAGATTACAGAAAGTGATATCTGCTTCTGCTAATATCTCGGCTGTTTGAAGGAAAGGTGCTCTAGGGTCGCCTGTAGTCCTGATTTTCTCACCTACCATTCTCGATAGCATCACGTCTCCAACGGCGACCAGTAAATTTTCAGTTGGTGGAGCGGCTTCGAGCTCATCTGATTCGGAACCTGCGCCAGTGACCTGTCCTGTGCAGGAAACAAGGGAGGACACGCTGAAAGCCGCCAGAAATAAAGCGGTAGAGATGAGGAGGCGTTTGAATAACTTTTTCTCAAGTGCCCGCATCATCACAATGGCCGTTGGCAATATTATGTCATATATTCTACTTGAGAAGGGCGGTTCCTCGATAGATTAGGACATCTGTTTGGGATATTCAACTAATAGCCGGGTCAGCCGGGGCTTTGGGGGGTTGAACGAGGCAGAGACACACCGAAGAGACGACAATGAGAATTGCGAACACGGTGAAAGCGGTAGTATAGCTGCCAGTGGTATCGTATACCCAGCCGGCATAGGTGGGGGCTAAAAATGAAAACGGTCCTTGAAAGGCCCTGAGCACGCCGAATATTGAGCCGAAGGACTTCCGCCCGAAGTAACGCGCCAGCGTTACAGTTAAAAGTGGCGTGCTTGCTCCGCTGCTCAAGCCACGTAGAATGAGAAATACATACACCGAGGGAATAGTCCGGTACACCAGGAAGGAACCAATCCCTACAGCCTGTAGCACTAGGGCGATTGCCATCAGAAATGGCAGACGTCTCTTGCTGATGTGGTCTGCCAGGAAACCTCCGAAGAACCTTGATGGTATCGTGAAGAATATCTGCATTGCCATCATGGCGCCAGCGGCAGTCTCGCTTATTCCGATATCCGTCAGAAAGGGGAAGGTGTGTATACCAATGCCTCCAACGACTATCGTGTTGATTACAAAGGCTATGACCAGCAACCAGAAGGCACGGGTCTTCCATGCCTGCTTGAATGTGAATTCTGTCTCTTCAAAGCTGGCGGCATATTCGGCACCTCTGGCTATCATGTCATCCGTGTTGGATGTCAGGCCTGAATCAACCTGTGCTCCATCGGGAAGTAGCCCGTAGTACTCCGGCCCCTTCGATTTCACGAAGATAAGCACGAAGGGAGCAGAGGCTAACAGCACCAGTCCCCATATCAGGCAGGTCGTCCGCCAGTCGGATACACCTACCAGCCAGGTGACAATCGGTACTACCGCCACCCCACCGACACCGATAAGGGCAAACTTGATACCCTGGGCAAGACCCCTTCTGCGTATGAACCAGTTTATTACTGTTTTATCGACGGTAACAGTCAGGCTCAGGTTCAAACCGCTGCCTATCAGGAATCCCCAGACCAGGAAGTAGGCCCAGACTGAGTTAACGAAGTTCATCAGAATCAGGGCGAAGCCAGTGAGACAGATGCCGACAAAGATGACCCATTTCGGCCCGAACTTATCGGCCAGCCAACCGGCAGGTGCAGACTCAAGACCGCCTTCCAGTCTGCCGATACCAGTACCGATGGAGGTAACGGCCCGGCTTAGCTTAAGCTCAGCGGCGAGGTCTTTGAAGAATACTGAAAAACCATGCCCGTAGAAGCCATGCCCTATACCAGAAAGGACTCCGGTAAATACGACTGTCCACCAGCCAAAGTATATTTTACGGAGAGATTTTACTCTATTAATCAATCCGTTCCCCTTGACAGTCAGCTGGTGTGGCTGGGAGAGGGCATGGTAAGTGTTATCACCATGCCAACAAGAGTAAGGGCACTGAAACTCAACCAGGCGCCCTGATAGCTGCCCCAGGTGTCATATATCAATCCGGCCAGCGGGGCACCAGCCAAGTTCCCCAGCATCATTACGCCAGAAGTAGAGCCTAGAATCGTGCCAAAACTACCCCTGCCGAAGTATTCCCGCAGTACGGTTATTCTTGAAGTGACGCTGAATCCCCACCCCAGGCTGAAAGTAATGATAAAAGGCACAATCAGCCACATCATTTCCGCTGTGACCTGGCTGAAGAAGAGTAGCCCTGCCGTCATCAGGGCAAAGCTGGCGGCAAAAATTTGTCTCCTACCCAACCTATCGCTGAGCCAGCCACTGCTAAGACGACCGCCGATACTGGTGACCGGTAGAACAAGGGCTACCATGCTTGAGGTAGACCTGGCGATACTGAGGCTGCTGAGATAGGGCATCATGTGTGTTACTATCGAGCCTACCACGAAGGCATGGCACAAGGAGCCGATTGCCACGTGCCAGAATGCCCTGCCACTCAATGCTTGTTTGGCCGATATACTGATCTCCATGCTTGCCGGCTCTATGTAGACCTCCCCCGGCTCCGGAACGCTAATTGCCGCACCATCGGGGTGATAGCCGTAATGCTCGGGCTTGTGCCGGATCAGTAGTGACAGCGGTAGAAGTATGACCAGTATACCGAGGCCGACAATAAGCATAGCCGCCCGCCACTGAAATGCGTCAACCAGGCTGGTAACCACGGGAATAAGGATACCACCGAGACCAAAACCACTGGCAACAATACCCGTAGCCAATCCGGCCTTCATGCGAAACCAGTTGTTCACCGCTGTCAGAAGTACGGTTCCTGTGCACGAACTCATACCAGTCGCCAGCAAAGCAAAGGCCCCATAGAAAGTGCCAATAGAGGAGACGCGACTCAGTAGTAAAAAGCCCAGGCTCATTAGAATACCACCAGCAAAGACCAGTCTTCTGGGTCCTATGCGGTCAACGAGCAGTCCCATGAGAGGTGCCAGGAGGCCCATTTCCAGGCCGCGGAGTGAAGAGGCGAGCGAAACCTGGGCATAGCTCCAGCCGAACTCGTCGGCGATTGGTTCAAAAACAGCGGTGAATCCGAAGTGAACAACCCCACCCGTATAGAGAATGATGAGTACGCAGGCACCCACAAGATACCAACCATAGAACACTCTTGGGTGTTTCCGTTTGATATCTTGTGCAGCGCCGTGACCTGATTCCGGTGGACCTGGGTTTATATTTTTAGGCACAGTAAGCTGTGAAGATAAAAGAGTTGCTGATGCTTCTCAATCTTATCACCAGTATGGACTGTGTGCAAATCTGTTTGCTCCTTATTGCCCGTAGCCTGGTTCGGTGGTATTATTTGGCATATAAATTTTATGCCGCTCCCGATAGGGATATGGTTAAATAAATAAGCGGAGAGAGAAATTACTAAATATACCGGCGATAATGTGGAGAAAGAAGCCGCCAGGATAGTAGCCACGCTGATGGCTGCCAGTGCCAGGACGGCACCCAAAACCAAAGGCGAAGACTCTATCAAGACTCTCATCCTTGATGGAGACGACGTCGAAGGACTCGCGGCCGGTATGGAGCGAAAGGCTGAGAAGATGCCACCCCATACAGCCGAAATGCTCAGAACAAATGCTGATAGTGTTAGAGTGTCCAGCTGTGTTTTGCTTATTGGCGTTACTGGTGAGCCCAAGAGGCTTGAGCGTCCACTCGACTGTGGTGCTTGTGGATACGATAATTGTGAGAGTCTGGCCAGAGCGGCGAAGCGGACGAAAGATTTCACCGGCCCAGTCTGTATATTTCAGGCTCTGGACCTGGGTATAGCTCTGGCCTCCGCAGTAAAAATAGCCAGCGAGCTTAATATTGATAATCGGATGATGTATAGCATCGGAGTGGCTGCCAAAGAAATGAAATTGCTGGATGCCGACGTGATTATTGGTATCCCACTATCCGTAACCGGTAAAAACCCTTATTCTGCGCGAAGATAGACCAATACCCAGCCGGTAAGATTCTTAGCGTTCCTCCATAGTGGTTACTCCTGAGACGTTTCGAAATTGTGTAACCTTTTTATCGTTACTGGCCACTATATAGTAAAGGCTTCATAGCAGGTGCACCTGTGGAAGAGAGAACAGATATCGAACTTATTGAGCTGGCGCGCCAGGGCGACAAAGATGCATTCGGTCTACTCCTGCAGCGATATCAGATGATTGCCCGGCGGTTCGCGATGAGATTAGTCGCAAACGAAGATTTCGCACAGCAATTGGCGCAAGAGGCAATGCTCCAGGCCTATCTCTCGCTTGACCATCTGCGGGACGCAGCGCGGTTCAAGGGTTGGCTCTGTGGCATTGTACTGAATATTTACCGAAGTCGTCTTCGGGCTCGAAGAGTCACCTTTTTCTCTTTAGAGGCGATGACAGGCGGCCTGCAATTTGATGCCGTACCCCTTTCGGGGATAACTGTTACTCCGGAGAGGATTACCGAGGAGCGTGAACTACATCAGACTATACTGGGTGTCATCAATACGCTCGAACCCAAAGACCGGGATGCTACACTTTTGTTTTATTACGAGGAGTTGAGCTTGCAAGAGATTGCGGTACTTTCAGGCGTTTCAGTGGGCGCCGTCAAGGTACGGCTTCACCGCGCTCGCCAGCGATTGAAGACCAACTTGCTATCGCAGTATCCAGAGATTATACCACGTGGACAGAGGAGGAAGACTATGATAAAGGTTACCATCGCCGATGTGGTCAAACGGGAGCAAACTGACGACCAGGGACGTTCACACACGCTCCACATCATCGTGCTGCAAGATGAAGCCGGTAAACGGGCACTGCCGATCTGGGTAGGGTCTTTCGAAGGTTCGTCCATCGCAATGGGATTAGGTGACTTCTCCACGCAGCGACCGATGACGTATAGTTTTTTCGTCAGTCTCCTTCAAGCAATCAATGCTCAGGTGGAGCAGGTGCGGGTCGAGATGCTTAAAGGAAATACCTTCTACGCCGTTGTAAAGATACGTTGTGGTAGGACCGTGAGGGAGGTGGACGCGCGTCCGAGCGATGCGCTTGGGCTCGCTGTGCTCACCGGCAGTCCGGTCTTCGTTGCCGAAGACGTTCTGCAAGTCGCTGGGGTGGACATCCCGTCGGCAGCCAAGGCAACACCGGCGCGTAGTGGGGTGGAAAGTATCCTCAGAGAAATCGGAGAAATTCAGCGCCAGGAGCAAGAGCAACTCAGCCACGCACGCACGCAGGAGGAAATCACAAGAGCGAAGGAAGAGTTGATTGCGGCCATTTTCAGCAGCTAAAGAGACCCAGCGCAAGCCTCTCGTGGCCTGGGGAGGCAACTATTTATTTCTGAAGACCCTCGACCTTTTTCCTCACTTCCGCCTGACTCATTCCCTCAACCGCAAGGTCTTCATTCAAAAACCACGGGTATCCAGCGAGAACAGTCTGGGACCTATACAAAGAAGCGTGGAATCGTCTCGTTCCAATGAGCTGAAAGAAAGGTTCGTGATCAATCTCCACTTGAAGCTCAATATCCACGTTGAAGTCTGAAACAGTACTCTTTATAGTAGCGTGACTGGCAACGTCTACTTTCTCACGCTGGTGTAAGATTGCATATTTTGCATGACCTTTCATATATGCCTGGTCGGGGCGCTTATCTGAGGCTGCCATTTCCACATACGAGTCACTAGTCAGGGAATAAGAGTCTTCTAGCAACTGCGTTGAATACCCGCTCTTTAGTGTTACGGTTGTGAGACCGCTTATGATGTCTTTGCCGACCTGCCAGCTTGGCTGTTCTCCCTGATACTTCGCGTAAGACTGCAATTGAGCAGGAGATTGAAAAGTCACTCCGGGTAAGGAAGTGTGCGGATGCTCGACCAGAGGCAAGACAACACAGGAGGGATTGCTAGAGCCCCGGAGGATGGTATTGGTTGCAGGCTGGGGCGAAGGCCAGATGGTCGGAAAATCTGAAGAAGAGATAGCCACCCGGATACGGTGTGCGGGCTGGAATACCCACGAGGTCACCTTCATCGGAACTTCCAGTTCATAGATTTCACCTGGCGTAAGTGGCTGGGGCTTGCCGTGGGAGTGACGATGGGTTGCATTGAGCACACCCCGACTGACCAGCCGTGTGGAACCATCCGGCGCTACATCGCTGATCTTAGCGATGAAATAGGAGATTTCGGCAGTTGAAGAGACGTAGAGGAGTACCTTTGGCCAGCCGAGTATCTCCACGGGCTCAGTTAGCGGCTCTGAGGTATAGGTGCACGAACGGGCGTCGTCGATTCCCTGATCCCAGGAAAGGCCGTGGGGCCGCGTACCGGGGCACCAGAAACCACCCGCCAATCCGACAGTGGCCTGGTATTGGTAGGTATCAACTCCCCCTCCCGTCTCGGGCGTTGTGCAGAGTCGCTCATGATTCCCCAGATAAAATGTCTTCTCAGACACGCTATCAGGCGGCCAAGCGTCTATGAAATGCCAGTGGCCAGGCATATAGCGTAGAAAAGGATGGGGGGGAGCGCCTTCCTGGATATACAAAGCGGTTCGCGGTTCCTGCATGATGCCGGTATCCTCCCCTCGTAGCCAATAAGCCCACCACCGTGCTATCTCATGGAGATAATCGATGGGTGGCCCGGGGTAACCCCTGTCCGGTCTAACGTGGCTCCAGGGGCCTATCAGCGCTTTATTGGGGACATTTGGATTCTGCATCATGCGGGCGGTTGCGTTTGTGTATCCATCTGCCCAGCCACCAATCTGGTAGACGGGGCACTTGATTCTTCGGTACTCAACCTTGAGGGAACCCTGGGGCCAGTATTCATCCTCAGTCTGATGTCGGAGCCATTCGATTATCCAGGGCGGGTTCCCTTCGAGACGCTGCTGCCATATACTGGTTCGGTCGGTATTCGTGCTTTCTGGATGAGGGGGGAGTGTGTTCATGGCGATCATCGAGAGGGGATAAATGAGCAGGTCAAGGCCCATCATACAGCCACCAAAGTAATGCACGTCATCATTATAGCGGTCATCGGTAGCGGCATGAGGTACAATGGCTTTTAATGCTGGCGGATTGTGCATAGCTACCTGGATGCTGTTGAAACCACCGTAAGAGGTGCCCCACATGCCGACATTGCCATTGCACCAGGGTTGCTGGTTCAACCATGCAATAACTTCACAGGCATCCTTCTGCTCCTGAGGAGTGTATTCATCATGGATAATTCCTTGAGATTTGCCAGTGCCACGAATATCAACCAGAGCATCGACAAAGCCACGCTCGGCAAAGTAGTAATGCGGGGCCGCCATTCCGATTGAAATGTCGTCTTTGCGATAGGGTGTATATTTCTAATATGGCCGGAAATCTGCCATCACCCTCTGGCATCAGCAGGTTGGCTGAAAGCGATACACCGTCGGACATCGGGATATGCACATCATTTATCTGTCGGACAGGGTATCTTGCCGACAATAGATCACTCTGCATATACTGGCCCTCCGGCGGTATTTAACGGACTTTTCCCCATATCATCTATCTGGTAGTGTATATCGTTAACAATATTATGTCTAGATTGTCTAACCATAATATTCACGCCAGCAAATTCTCGATCCGTTCCCTGGTCTCCTCTTGAGTCAATCCTTCGACAGTAATTACCTTCGTGCGGCTGGTAGCGCCCTTGTCGATTGACAGGTTGGACTTGCTCACTCCGAGAATATCACTGAGGAAAGCTATTAGTGCCTGGTTGGCCTTACCCTTCACCGGTGGCGCTGCGATTCGTAGATACAGGACGTCGTCCTCGAAGCGGACTACCTCGTTTCGCTTAGCATTAGGCTGGACCCGGACGGTGATTTTGGCAGTTTTTTCTACGGACATTTTCCCCCTACCAGCCGAAGAGACGACGGGCGTTCTCGGTTGTTTCCCGGGCGAGTGCCTCGAAGGAAACGCCTCTGATCTGGGCCAGCTCCTCGGCGGTGTATCGCACGTAGGACGGCTCGTTGCGTCGGCCGCGGTAACGCTGCGGTGCCAGGTAGGGGCAGTCGGTCTCGACCATCAACCTGTCTGGCGGGATGCTCCTGATAGTGTCATGGGCGTTGCTGTTGGCGGGGTAGGTAATATAGCCGCCGAGGGAAAGGTAGAAGCCCATCTCCAAATACTGTCGGGCGGTCTCGGTGTCACCCGTGAAGCAGTGGATGACGCCTGGAGGCTGCCGCTCGGGATGCCGGGATGTCCAGTCGTGCAGGACGTTAATAATCTCTTCGTGTGCCTCGCGGCAGTGGATAACTACCGGAAGGTTTATTTGGGCTGCCAGGTCGAGCTGCCATTGCAGAACCCTGAACTGGCTGTCACGGGGAGAGTAGTTCCGGTAGAAGTCCAGCCCGATTTCACCGATGGCGACTACTTTAGGGTGTTCCGCCAGCCGGGCAATGGCGCTGATGTCTGCCTCGGTGGTGGTGCTGGCGGCGTGGGGGTGAATACCGATTGCTACGAGGATATCTTGGTACCGTTCTGCCAGTTCGATTGAATGCTGGCCTGACTCAATGCCGGTACCGACGGTGATAATCGTGCCGATGCCGGTGTCATGTGCCCGGGCAATCACCTCGTCACGGTCGGCGTCAAATTCACCTGCATCCAGGTGAGCGTGGGTATCTACCAGTGCATTGGTGGGCTCTGTAGTCATATAGAACTCGGTATCTGTGGTTTTAAAAGTATATACTCATATGCGCAATTGCGCAGTTACGCCCTCGCTACTCCGACAAGCTCGGTGATGTCCCCTACTCCCTCGTCTCGCATGAACTGCTCGATTCCCTCGAGGACATCGAGGGCTGCCCGTGGGCTGGTGAGGTTAGCGGTGCCCACCTGGATGGCGCTGGCACCAGCCATTATGAACTCAAGGGCATCCTCGGCGGTGCTAATACCGCCACAGCCGATGACGGGCACGCTGACGGCCCCGGCTACTTGGTATACCATGTGCAGAGCTACCGGCTTTATAGCCGGACCGGACAGACCGCCGTATACGTTGCCTAGGATGGGTCGGCGCGTCTTCACATCTATCGCTATGCCCTTAAGTGTGTTTATCAGAGAGATTGCATCGGCACCGGCTTCAGCCACAGCTACAGCCACAGCGGCAATGTCACCGGTATTTGGGGTGAGCTTGACGAGGACGGGCAGAGAGGTTGCTTTTTTAACAGCGGCAGTGACAGTGGCGGCGGTGTCAGGATTGGCACCGAACTCAGCACCACCGGCACTGATATTGGGACAGCTGATATTCACTTCAAGGCCGCTGATTCCAGCCACTCCGTTCAGTCGTTCAGCTAACCGGGCGTAATCATCAATCTTCTCACCAGCGATATTAACGAGGACCGGCACTCGCCAGCCTGCCCAGATGGGGGCCTTTTCGGCTATCAGGGCATCGACGCCGATGTTCTGCAGTCCGATGGAATTGAGGATGCCGCTGGCGGTCTCTGCAATTCGAGGCTGGGGGTTACCTTCTTTTGGTTCAAGGGTGGTTCCTTTGCAGATGATTGCTCCCAGCCTCTGGATGTCAAACAGTTCCTGGTACTCGATACCGTAGCCGAAGGTGCCGGAGGCAGTCATCACCGGGTTGTCGAGCAACAGACCTTTGGTATTCCCCGGGGCAAGCTGGACTGATAAATTCAAAGTGACTCCTTATCAGGGGCCTGCGTGTCAGGACTATTGTACGTGGACTGAGTGCTCAGGTCAATGCCTTGAGGGAAATGGCGCAAGTGAGTATTGACGTATTTGCGCAATTACGTTACAATAATCCAGAATCTGATCGAGGGGAAATCAGCCTCATGGCCGTTATCTGTATCGTTAACCAGAAAGGCGGGGTCGGCAAGACGACCACGGCGGCGGCGCTGGCCCAGGGTCTCAGTGAGCACGGCAAGCGGGTGCTTCTGGTCGACTGGGACCCACAGGGCAGCCTTACTATCAGCGTGGGACAAGACCCGGAGCGTCTGGAGCGTACCGGGTACGATGCCCTGGCGAGCATCATCAGAGGTGACGGCGGCCTCACGGTACGTGATGTTATTATTCACACCACCAACCCGATTATTGATTTAGTGCCGGCCAATATAGAGCTGTCGCAGGCTGAACTCGACTTGGTGGGGGCATTCACCCGGGAGATGATGCTTAGGGAAATGCTCCAGCCGGTGCGTTTCCATTACGATTTTATTCTGATTGATTGCCTGCCCAGCCTTGGTTTGATGACAATCAATGCCCTGGCCGCGGCCGACCGCGTGATTATTCCCCTGCAGGCTGATTTCCTGGCGATGAAAGGGGTTGGTTTGTTATTCAACACGATTGTCCGGGTGAAAGATAAGCTGAACCCGACCCTTGAGGTTTCCGGGATATTGCTGACCATGACCAGCTCCCGTACCCTGCACAGCCGTGAGGTCAGTGAGGTTACCCGGAGGGCTTTTGGTAAGACCGTGAAAGTCTTTGAGGCTACGATTCCTACAAGTGTCCGTTTCAAAGAAGCGCCGGCAGCTGGAGAGTCAATCCTGACATACGCCCCGAAGTCGGACGGCGCCAACGCCTATAGACTGCTGGTAGAAGAGGTGATGAAATGAAGAGAGTTCGCATTACTGAGGAGCTTGCCTATGGGAGTGCCCTGGACCGTCTCACCGGCTCGGAACAGCCGGCGCGGACTCCACCGGAAAGGGAAGAGGCGGTCCCTGAGGCGGAGACGAGCCGGATAAAGCTCTCCGTTTTCCTAAACCGTGGTGAGGACGCATACCTGGAATCCCTGGCATCTACGGCCAAGTTCAGTGGCGGCAGGAAGCTTAGCAAGACCAAACTTATTGAGGCGATGGTGCGAGCTTTCCGGACAAGCGGACTGGATGTGCGGGGCGTCAGGACAGATGAAGAGCTCCTTAATAGAGCAGTTGCGCAATTACGTAAATGAGTAATCAACTTGATACACCGGGTCTGACACTGGCTGTCGTTGGCCGGGTCCGCTTGGTCAATACCCCTGAGAGCCCCCAGAATTGATTTTTTGGCCCCTTTTATCTAGCGGGAGTCTTCCGGGTATCACCCAGACAATTATTGGCATCTCCGCAACACAGTCTGCTTAAGCGAAAGTAGAAATTGGCCTGCGTAGTATCTACGGAGTTACTGTCGGCTATTTAACCTTCTTCGACGGGTATGTTCCCCTTCGTGAACAGCAGCGGGAAGACGATATCACTCAGGCAGCACGGTAGCCACACGGCCAGGAAAAGGAATACGAAGATAGGCAGGAACTGAATCCACTCCACCGTTTCACCGAGTGCCATTATAGTGTGAAAAAGCGATGCCCAAGTGCTGATGAGTACGTGTCCGGCGTGCGGGAACAACGTGTGAGAGCTCCAGAGACCGATGGCGATACCGAGTAGCGCCGCCGGGTTTACTATCTGCCACTCCTCGATGAAGCCTATGTGAGCTTCGGCATGAGGAAGGTCGAGGAGCAGTTCTCCGATGAAGGGGACCACGGAGTCGCTCAGGGTAGCAACACCGATTGAACCGAGGTAACCTACCAGCACTGCCGGCAGGAGCCGACCACGTGTATATTTGCGATACATGGCGGTGGTGACGCCGGCGCTGAGTACCACGTGGAGTGGATGCAGAACGTAAAAAACCGTCTCCGAGGCCTGGCTTACTGAAGGAAGGGCACCGACGGCCACGATGATGACGATACCTATAATTCCGGTAACTGCGCCAAGACCGGTGAATGGAATGTGGTGTCTTAGTTCGGTGGCAATACGTCTGAGCATATCTCTTGTCCTATACCGATGACGCCTGAGCTTTCTGACAAAGTTCGCAGAGGCCGGTAAACTCGAGCAGGTGTTCGTCTATACGGAAGCCGTTCTCACGGCTGAGCTTTCCCTCGAGTTTAGCGACATCACGTTCAATAAGACGGGGGCTGGCAAAGTCGACAACCTTGCCGCAGCCGGAGCAGACCAGGTGGTGGTGGTGTTCTGATGTTCCTGCAGTATAGCTGGGGCAGTTATCAGCGGTGCGGAGTTCGCAGATGAGGTTCAGTTCTGTCAGTAGTTTGAGGGTCCGGTAGACGGTTACCAGCCCAATGCCGGGGTGGTCCTGTCTGACCTTTTCGAACATGGCCGCCGGAGTAAGGTGGTCCTGGCTGGAGGTGATGACATCAATCACCGCGCGCCGCTGGAGAGTAAGCTTGTGACCGTGCCGCTTCAGGGCGGTGATGATACTTTTATATGAAGGCCTCATATCACCGTCTAAATGAAAAATATTATCATTTACACTCTAGCGAAACTAGAAGGAGTTGTCAATAGGTGCTGTTAGTGACAGCGCCCGCATGAATCGCACTATGCGTAATTGCGCAAATACTCTTTTGAGGAATTGTTTATGACTAGATCACCTCGTGAGTGCTGCTTGCTTTTCCCTCCTAATTCCTAACAACTAGTGTTGCCGAACACTCGTAAAGCGAGTAGAATTAATATGGTCAATCCAGTAAGAGGTGAGTCAGATGAGTAAGTCTATGAAGGTAACTATCATTGGAGCTGGTAATGTCGGGTCGGCCTGTGCTCAGCGGTTGGCTGAGCGTAACATTGCTGATATCGCACTGGTTGACATAGTGGAGGGGCTACCCCAGGGAAAGGCGCTAGACATTCTGCAATCGGGGCCGGTTATCGGCTTTGGCTCGCGTATTATTGGTACGAACGGCTATGAAGAAACGGCTGGCTCTGATGTGGTAGTAATAACGTCCGGTTCGGCCCGGAAGCCGGGGATGACGCGTGATGACTTGCTGATGACCAACATGAAGATTGTCGGCGAGGTTACAGAAAAGGTAGTTGGTAAGTCTCCTGATTGTACTATCATCGTCGCTACCAATCCGGTTGATGCCATGGTCTATCTGGCTCGTCATGTGAGCAAATTCCCTCGGGAGAGAGTTATTGGTCTGTCCGGGATCCTTGATTCTGCCAGACTGAGCACCTTCGTGGCTGCTGAGCTAAATGTGGCCACGGCGGCAGTGGATGCCTATGTCCTCGGTGAACACGGTAAAAATATGGTGGTTCTTCCCAGATTGACTACCGTTAACGGTGTGCCGGTAACGGAGCTCCTGCCGGCAGAAACGGTGAGCAGGTTGGTAGAGCGTACCGTCGGTGGTGGGGCGGAGATTGTCGGGCTGCTCAAGACTGGTAGTGCCTTCTACGCACCCTCGGCGGCGATTACCCAGATGGTGGAATCCATTCTTCTCGACAGGAAGAGCACACTTTGCTGCGCTGTCAGTCTTGACGGAGAGTATGGTCTCAAGGATACGGTTATCAGCGTCCCGGTCAAACTGGGCCGAAGTGGAATCGAAGAGGTAGTCGAGCTTGAACTGACCTCCGAGGAGAGACAGGCCTTGGCCGACGCGGCGAAGGTGGTACAGGAGCTAATCGGGGTTATGCAGCTGAACTAAGCCTTGCGCGTGAACTAGTGAGTGTTTACGTAATTGCGCAACTGAGCAACAGCGTAAGGAAGTCAGTTTACTCTTGCCGAGATGATAAAGGGAGAGTCTTTGAGGGGTGCAGCCTCTCTAAAGAATAGTCTTCCCCCTCCCTTAACTAAGGGAGGGGTACCGAGGGCGAGGGTTCGCTTGTAAATTGAGAGAGATAGAAGCCGGCAAAATCACCGAAACAATTGCCCGACTTTGCCACGAGGCCAACTATGAGCTTGGCGAAGATGTTGTGGCTGCCCTGAAAAAGGCAGAACAGTCCGAAGAGTCGCCATTGGGCCGCGCCGTCCTCAGGGAATTGCTTGAGAACGCACAGATTGCACGAGAAGGCCTCTTTCCGCTCTGTCAGGACTGTGGAACCGCTGTTATTTTTCTTGAGGCCGGACAGGACGCTCATGTCGTCGACGGTGATTTGCATGCGGCCGTTGAGGAAGGAGTGCGGCAGGGCTACACAGATGCCTACCTGCGTAAGTCCATGGTGAGGCAGCCTTTTTCTGCTAGGGTAAACACGGGTGACAATACCCCCGTGGTGCTCCATACCGATATAGTGCCGGGTGACCGGTTCAGGATTATGGTCATGTCCAAGGGCGGCGGGGCGGAGAACATGAGTCGACTGGCCATGCTCAAGCCGGCCCAGGGCAGGGAGGGCATCATCGAGGCGGTGGTCACAGCGGTTGATGAGGCGGGGGGTATGCCCTGTCCGCCTTTGATAATTGGAGTAGGTATCGGTGGTACCGCTGAGATGACGATGCTGCTTGCCAAGAGGTCGCTGCTGCGGCTGGTTGGACAGCCGAGTCCTGACCCCGAAGTGGCTGAGCTTGAGCGGGATATATTAGAGCGTGTCAATGACCTCGGTATCGGTCCGATGGGTCTTGGCGGCCGGACGACTGCCCTGGCAGTACATGCTGAAGTGATGGCGGCCCATATTGCCAGCATGCCGCTCGCGGTCAATCTGCAGTGCCACAGTGCCCGGCACCGGGAAGCCATTTTGTAGATTATTCCAATTCGACGTGGGGGAAACATGCGCAGACCAGCTGGTGTGATCTTTGACCTGGGTGATACAGTTCTGCATCTGGAATCAATCAATATGATATCCGCCAATAAGAGGCTGCTGGAATTCGCTGAGGGCAATACCGACCTGACTGCTGAAGATGTCCAACTCTTCGCCGAAGAGCTCAGTCGTGAAGCCTTACAGGTGCGAGAGGATTCAATGGTTGAGTACAGTATTCAGAGTTTCCAGAGACTACTATATGGGAATCTGGGTATTTCCTTTACCATCGGCCCATATGAGATGGAAAGGGAGTTCTGGAATGCTGCCATAAAATATTTACCCTGCGAAGGGATTCATGATGTGCTGGACCTGCTGGATAAGCACCGGATAAAAACGGGCATTCTCAGTAACTCGGGCTTCACTGGAACTGTCCTACTTGAGGAACTGAAAAAGCATAACCTGGCCCACCGGTTCTCTTTCCTGATATCGAGTATCGATTACGTGTTCCGGAAACCCCACAAGCGCCTTTTCCAGATTACCGTCAGGAAGATGGGCCTCGAACCGCAGGATATCTGGTTTGTCGGGGATAAGCTGGAGTATGATATCAGGGGGGCAATCGATTCGGGATTGTATCCCGTCTGGTATAACCCGGAGAACAAATCGGGCGAAATAGATGGTGAATACCTGGAAGTTAGGAGCTGGTACGAGTTTCAGGGGAGGATTGAAGAACTCTACGGTCGCTGATTGCGCTTGGTTAGTGATACTATTAGAGTTTGCCTGAATAGAGACTTTTTGGACGAGGCGAGAATGATGCAAGATGCACTTAACATAAAGTCACCAATCGAGCCTGATGTAATCGATAAGCTGACAGCAGGGACGCGGGTGCTGCTTTCGGGTGTTATCTACACCGCCCGTGACGCCGCCCACAAGAGGATTGTCGAGTCTCTGGACAGCGGTGAGGAGTTGCTCTTCGACCCGCGAGGGCAGACTATCTACTATGCCGGGCCTTCACCAGCACGGCCGGGTCAGGTGACTGGCTCAATTGGGCCCACCACCAGTGGCCGTATGGATGCCTATACTCCACGGCTGCTGGCTTATGGTCTTCGTGCTATGATTGGGAAGGGCAACCGTTCTGAGGCGGTGAGGGAGGCGCTCGTGCAATACAAAGGGGTATACCTGGTTGTCGTCGGCGGCGCCGCCGCCCTGATAGCACGCTCAATCAAACAGGCAGAGGTGGTCGCCTATGAAGACCTCGGTCCCGAGGCCATCAGGCGACTGATTGTCGAGGGCTTTCCGGCTATCGTGGCTAATGATGCTCACGGCGGAGACGTATTTGAGCAGGGCAAGGCCGAGTACCGCCGGGGGAGGTAGAAATGGACTGCATTTTCTGTAAGATTGCTGCCGGAGAGACACCGGCTGATATTATTCACACCGACGAAGAGGTAATCGCCTTCCGTGACATCAATCCCCAGGCGCCGGTGCACGTGGTTATTATCCCCGGAGAGCATATTGCCACCCTAGCCGAGCTCCCGGAGGAGAAGGCGATGCTGGTGGGGCACATGGTAGACGTGGCCAATCGACTCGCCCGTAGCGAAGGTATCTCCGAGAGCGGCTACCGGGTGGTGATTAACTGCGGTCAGCAGGGGGGGCAACTGGTGCAACACCTCCACATGCACCTGCTCGGGGGACGCCAGATGGCCGGTTCGCTCGGCTAGGTCAGGAGCACAAGTGTGGCGGGTGTTCTTCTCTGCCCAGAAAGACCTCAGTGAGATTGGCGTTATCAAGTCGCGGGACTACATCGGCGACATTGGCCGCTATGTCTGCACGCTGGTCTACGGCCTGAAGGTGCCCAAGGGGAGAAAGCCTGCCGGCTACGACGGCAAAATCGGTAAGTCCAGTGTTGCCGTCAGGCTGAATAACTGCCCGGTGGGTACTCCGGTACGCTTGGCTGAGCCGTTTGATTTCGACGAGTTGATTGTGGTGTTGGGGCCGAATTGCTTCCTGAGACCGGAGGGGGTGGCCAGCGACTTTATCTTCTATCGGTTCACGCCTGAGGAAGTGCGGCAGCGGTTCAAAAAGACGAAGAGCGGCTACGTGGGTGGTGGGGGTGTCTTCGACCGGACCTATGATAAAGTCCTGAATATTACTACAGGCTAGACTTGACCCGTCTGAATTAACCTTATTACCTTCTTGTCGATCTCATCGATGTAGCCGATGTCGGTTTCCCCGTCCCAGAACGTTATCTGCGATATCTCCTCGTTCTCGCGGAAGGGGACGGGGGAGGGTAGTTCGCCCGAGAACAGCGTGCCGTAGTAGATACCATGATGGATACCCAAATAGATACGGTTATCTGGCGGAGCGTGGTACTTCAGGACCGCCCTGAAGTCCAGGTGCTCGGCTCTCTGGCCAGTCTCCTCTAATAGCTCACGGACGGCGCAATCACGGGCACTTTCGGCGCCTTCGATGTGGCCGCCGGGCAGTTCCCAGGTCTGTCTTTCACGGTGGTGAACCAGCAGAAAATTGTTCTCGTGCCTGATAGCCATAAAGGTAATGAGCAGCGGCTTGTAGATGTCCGATGCAAGTTCGCTCTCTGGTATCTGGCTGTATTTGAGGAGCTCGATGCCGTGCCGGTTAACTGCTATTGCCATCTGCCTGTTTACAACCCGTAGACCTGTCTCGGTGCCAGGTATTCCGGAAATCTGTCCAGAAGCGCCTTTCGGATAACATAGCAGAGGTGGCAAGCGTCCACGTATCTGTCTTCGTGTTCGACCTCGTACTCTGTCGCTAGGAGGGCCGGGCCACCTTCTACCAGGAGTCGGCAGATTGGATGTGAATCATAATCATACGCTTTTACTAGTTCGGACAATGGGGTCTGCCACATGTTGCCCATGCTCAGTCCCTGGCACAGATGGACATTACCGTACGGGTCAATATGGACCCTCCTGGGCTCTCTCAGTTCCTCGTGAGGGCACTCTGTGAACTCCTGCCACGGTCTTGTCGGCAGACCTTCAAGCAGCTTATCAACCGCCCTGCCTCTCAGCATGGTACTGCCGCCGACGACAGGCTCTCCCCGCTCCTGTTCACTGCCTTCACTTATCTCAACGCTGGGCCTGTCGATGGAAATCACGCCAGTAGGCATACCCAGTCTCTTCGCCGCTGCCAGAACATGACTGGCCGGGCCTTCCTTATCATCCTCAGAGTGAAACAAATCATCGCTCAGGCTGAGGTCGGCGATCCCCATCTCACACAGAGGCCTGAGCCAGAGCTCGGCGTCCCTATCGCCCGTTGCCCAGTATGAGTTGGTGACTATGCCTACTTCAAGGCCCCGCTCGCGGGCGATTCTGATACCCTCGAACATGAGTGGATAGAAGAGGAACGCTTCCCCACCCTCGAAATACACCCGCTTTACCGTCTCTATCCTGGCCAGCTCATTAAAGACGCTTTCAATCTGCTCCAAGGTGAAAGTGCCCTTTGCCTGCGGGCTGCTGTAAACGAAGCAGTGGTCACATTCAAAGCCACACGTATAGGTCAGAAGAAAGTGGACTCCAGTCAACATTTTTCTCTCCCGCCAGTTCTTATTTCTAGATGGCCGTTGAAAAACGACCATATCTACAATCCCTGATTGCCGGTTTTCCGGTGCTCAAGATACATGTGTAGTCCGGCGATGCTCTTGGCGTCCTCGATTTTACCGGAGGCGAGCAGACTTGTAATCTCTTTCACTGGCACGCGGACGAGACTGATGCTAGCTGTGTCCTCGGCGTAGAGCTGGCTTGGCGTGAGTTCAGTGGCTAGATAGAGGTGAAGGTACTCGGTGCAATAGCCCGGTGTCGAGTAGAAACCACCCAGCCTCTCTACCTTCCCCGGCAGGTACCCCGTCTCCTCCTGCATCTCACGGCGGACAGTCTCCTCCGGGTCCTCGCCAGAGTCGATACTACCGGCCGGTATTTCGAGTAGCTCTTTATCAGCCGCCTTGCGGTACTGCTTCACCAGCAAGACTCTATCGTCGCCGTCAACTGCCACAATCGCCACACAGTCACGGTGTAAGGCTATTACCTCACGTCTCCGTTGTCCATCAGCTGTTTCTACAGTATCTTCTCTTAAAGTGACTACCCGGCCTTCATAGATAATACGCGACGAAATAGTTTTTTCTTCGGCCAAATACAACCTCCGCTACTGAGGGGTTACTCTTTTGCTGCCGACTCCTCGAGTTTAATGATGAGGGCTACCTCATCACAGTCCGGGAACTTGGGGCAACGGTAGCACTCCGTCCAGACCTTACGCGGCAGCTCCATCTTGTCCAGCTCGGCAAAGCCGAACTTCTGGAAGAAGGTGGGCTTGTAAGTCAGGCAGAAGACGGTGGTAAGTCCGAGTCCTCGCGCTTCCTTAAGGCAGGCGTCCACCAGCCGGGAACCGGTACCCTGTCTCTGGGCATCCTCAGCGACTGCTACCGATTTTACCTCGGCCAGGTCGGACCACATGACGTGCAGGGCAGCGCAGCCGGTTACCTCCCCACCCTGCCTGACGACGAAGTAGTCACGGATATTCTCGTATATCTCACTGAGCGACCTGGGTAGCATCTCGTCCTTATCGGCGAAATAGTTTATCAGGCGGTGCATTTCCTCGGCATCGCTGATGGTGGCTTTTTCTACGATTAATTCCATAGTTATCCCTGCTTCCCCTTGAGACGTTGCTCCAGGGAGCCCCAGAGTGAGGTGTCGGGGTGAATCCTGAGAAAACGGACGGTGTTTTCACTACGTTTTACGGTAACGATAGCGTCACTCGATAGTGGTGTACTGATGTGTCCGTCAACCGTCAGCATTGCAGAGTGGAGGGTACTACTGACGCGCAACTCTATTGCTGACGTCGGCGGCAACACTAGCTTGTAGCTGGCGCTGAGGTGAGGCGCTATCGGCAACAATAGCATTTCCTTTGCCTGCGGGTGTAATATCGGGCCACCAGCCGCTAGCGAGTAACCGGTGCTACCGGTAGCGGTCGATACAATGACGCCGTCCGCCTTGTAGGTGGTAAGTGGCTTGCCATCGATGATTGCCTCCACGTAGATAACACGGGCAACTTCCCCGTGGGCAATGACGAAGTCGTTCAGGGCATAAAATTTTCGTGGCTCGGGTGATTCACTGGTAGCCGGGAGTTCGGCTTCGAGTATTGACCGCTCGTCGAACCAGCCTTCTCCATCTAACAGGGAGGCGAGTTTCTCTCGAGCTTCATCGACACTGAGTTCGGTCATAAAGCCGAGGTTGCCCAGGTTGATGCCCGTAATCGGCACCGACCGCGGTAGAATTGCCTGTGCGGCGCGGAGTATTGTACCGTCACCACCGATACTGAGTACCAGGTCGGTATCGTCCACCTGGGCCCTGGCAGATTCTCCTTCCCAGGCGGAACAGAGCCAGGTGGAGATGCCCCTGGTGTTAAGGGATTCTCCCAGTTCTCTGGCCAGGTTACCGGCGGCCTCATTCAGGGGGTGAAAGATAATGCCAACCTTTTTCATAGTCGTACCACGTAATTTCAGTAGTGAGAGTATTCACTGGTGAGGCTAAATGCAGTGTAGCATCGGTGTCGTAGGGTGTCAAATCTAGTCGCTGCTTCTCATTTCGGGCTACATCTCACCTTTGACTTTAACCCCATTTGGCGCTAATCTATCAGGCAGAGGAGCGGACAAGGCACATAAGGGGGTAGATGCCAGCGATGGAAGGAAGAATAGTATATTTTAACAGTCCGGGAGAGGTGAACACCGACGAGACCCTGCGTATCGCCAGAAAGCGTGCTGAGGAACTGGGGATAAAGACGGTCGTGTTAGCCACCACAGTTGGGGGTACGGCAGCGAAGAGTGTTGATGTCTTCGAGGGGATGAGGATAATTGCCGTCACTCACTTTACCGGCATGAAAGAGCCCAACTTTCAGGAGCTGACCGACGAGAACCGTAAGAAGTTCGAGAGTAAGGGTGGTATTGTCCTGACGACGACACACGCCTTTACCGGCATCGGCGGCGCCATGCGTAAGAAGTTCAACATGTATCTCCTGGGGGATGTGATTGCCAACACACTACGAATATTCGGGCAGGGAATGAAGGTGGTCTGCGAGATTACCCTGATGGCGGCGGATGCTGGCCTGGTGCAGACCGGTGAGGATGTCATTGCCATCGCCGGTAGCGGCCGGGGAGCCGATACGGCCGTGGTCCTCAAACCGGTCAACACCAATAACTTCTTCGACCTGAAGATAAGGGAGATTCTCTGCAAACCTCATTTCTAGTCTAGGACGCCAAGGGGGACACCCCATGAATTATCGAGTGCTGTGATGAGGGATGTTTAAGAAGGGTGAAAAACTTCTTCTAATCTCTTCCCCCTCCCCTTTGAAGGAGAGGGGGATACAGGGGGAGAGGTAGTCGTGACCTTAAGAGAAGGCCAGGAAGGTTACAGGTAAATGGGCTATCAGGAACATAAACATAGTGCTATAAAGAGTGTGAACTGCGCTGTTATCATCATCTCCGACAGCCGCACGGAGCAGGATGATGAGTCGGGTAAGCTCATCAAGCAGCGGCTGGCCGATAACGGACACCACGTGCTCTCCTATGGCATTCTGAAGAACGATGCCGACGCTATCCGGGCAAAGATGCAGGGACTCGTAGGGCAGGAGGGGCTTCAGGTCATTATTACCAGTGGTGGCACCGGGGTGAGTCACCGCGACGTCACCGTGGACACTATCGAACCGATGCTGGAAAAGCGCCTTGAAGGCTTTGGAGAGCTTTTCCGGTACCTGAGCTACCAGGAGATAGGCACCGGCAGCATCCTTAGCCGGGCGGTGGCCGGTATCATCAGAGGCAAGGTCATGCTCTGCTTCCCTGGCTCTCTCAACGCGGCCACGTTAGCAATGGACAAGATAATCCTGCCGGAGATTGGGCATCTGGTCAGGGAAGCAAGGCGGTAGGGCTATCGTCCCCTCTGCAAGTACAATCGGTGTGCAAAATCCCGAAATCCGTGTTTCCCCCAGAAAGAGTAGCCCACCTGATTTCTGGCGGCCACTGTTAGCTCAATCATATATATATCTTGTGAGGCGAACCACTCGAATATTCTGTCCAGCATCTGCTCTCCGATGCCCTTCCTCCGGTAGTCGGCTGTGATTACCATAGTGTCGATATATCCGTACGTCTCACGCTCCACCCATATCTGTGCGTACTTGTTCACCTGCGAAATTGAGAAGCCAATTGCCCGGTTCTTGTCCAGAGCGACCAGGACGAGTGTATCTTCTCCTCCCATTAGCTATCTGAGGTGCTGCTCAAAGCCGATGTACGCATCTTCTCTCATAGGTAAGCGTGGGTCGATGTCCTTGTGGTGGTCCATGAACTCTCTCCAGAGTTCCACTATATCGGGGATGTGGGACTCGGTTGCCTCTACTATCTCTATCGACACAACCTATTCCTCTTTGCGACGGTACGTCCCGCTCTTGCCGCCGGTCTTACTCTCCAGGTATATCTCGCTGAGCGTCATGCCTTTGTCAACAGCCTTGCACATGTCGTAGATAGTCAGGGCACTCACTGAGGCAGCCACCAACGCCTCCATCTCCACTCCGGTCTTGCCGGTGCTCTTGGCACAGGCGGTAATTTCTATGCAGTCATTACCAGAAAAGTCGAAGTCTACGCTGACATCATCGAGCAGGAGCGTATGGCAGAGCGGTATCAGGTCGGGAGTTTTTTTGGCGGCGGTGATGCCGGCCAGCCGCGCTACTGCCAGGACATCACCCTTTTTTATCTCGTTGGCCTTGACCAGCTTCAGGGTTTCCGGTTTCATTGTTATCCTGCCCTTGGCAACAGCTTCACGTACAGTATCCGCCTTCTGGCTGACATCAACCATACGTGCTTCGCCCTCCGGGTTAACATGACTGAGCTCGGTCATTGTCCGCCTCCTCGCGCAACTGGCTGCAGGAACTTATATAGGGCAAGTATATCAAATCATAGCGGAAGCGTCATCCGTTCTTTTTGGCTATAATGATGGCATGGAAGAACCACGTACCGACGAAGATGTGCCAGAAAGAATTGAAATTCCTTGCTTCCGCTGCGGGGTCTGCTGTATGGAGTACTCGCCGAGGGTGACTGCGGCGGAGGCCGAGCACATTGCTGACTCTTTAGGAGTCTCTCTCGAAAACTTTTTGGAGAGGTACGTCGATGATTCCTGGTTTGAGCCGGGATTCTATCTCATTGATAATCAAGACGGGGCCTGCATTTTCCTGGCTGATACCGAAGACAGCCGGGTGTTCTCTTGCCTCATTCATCCGGTCAGGCCCGAGGTCTGTCGGGAGTGGCAACCAGGCCTCGAGCGCAAGGAATGCCTGGAAGGGCTTGAGAAGTGTTGGGGGCTGTCCGTGGACTCATCGGGGCAACTCCAGGGATCTGAAGCGAAAATCCAGGAGTTTCAGTCGGCTCTCAAATCAGGAAAGTCTCTGTAACTCGGGACTATCTATCCGACCAGCCTTTACCTTTCAACAGGCCGCGTGCATAGGCCGCCTGGCTGACGTGCTGAAGGCCTTCGTTGATAACACCGATTAAACGCGCCTCAACCGGTCGGGTCATGCCCAGCGTCGGGCTGTGTGATTCCCGTTCGAGTTCGGTCTCTGAGAGCCTGCTGTTGATATAGTTTTGTATACGCTCGACTACCGCCCGGTGGTATTCCAAGATAGTTGCGCTGTCTGGTGAGCGAAAGGCGGCAGCCTCTTTCGGGCTGTGTTTAACCCCCGTCTCACTGGGGTCGGGGGCGCGATTGAACTTGAGGTACCACTTATCTTTTATCCAGAGCTGCTCCTCCCCCGCAATCTCCGACATGTTTCTGTCGTGGCTGCGTGTCAGGTGCCAGGCGAGCCAGCCGATGCTGTTGCTGTCGGGAGACGGTTGCCGATTGAGGTCATCAGTGGATAGTCCCTCCAGTACCCTCTCCAGCTCCTGGGATATTCGTACAAAAAGGTCGGTGACAAATTGCTGCCATTCCATGACTGCCTCCTGTGGGGGTGGAATTGTAATTTCACATACTAACAGAACATCGTCGGTTTGCCAACTGATAGCAGCTTGACACCCTGTAGGCAAGGTCTTAACATGGCTATCATACCTGTATGGGAAAACAGTAAGGGGAAGGAGTCTTCATCATGGAGTACAAACATATAATCTATCGACCGGGAAAGGTGGCCCGCATAATACTCAACCGACCGCGCTACTACAACGCCCAGAGTAGGCTGATGCGTGAGGAGATGGACGATGCTTTTGCCCGGGCGGCTGAGGATGACGAGGTAGGTGCTATTGTTCTGTCCGGTGAGGGGAAACACTTCTCCAGCGGACATGACTTGGGAACGCCGGAGGAGCTCGCCGAGCGCGAGGAGCGCGGTTTTCCGGCGACCCCGTACGGTCGTTATTTGCGTAATCGCGCTACCTGCATGGAGAACAGCTTGCGGTGGCGTAATGTACTCAAGCCGACCATCGCCATGGTGCATGGTAATTGTATTTTTGGTGGGATAATATTCGCCTCTGCCATGGATGTAATCTTTGCTGCGGAGGACGCCCTGTTCTTGCCCTCACTGTTGCAGTATTTCTCGGTGCCGTGGGATATCGGGCCGCGCCGGACCAAGGAGATATTATTCGAACACCGATTTATGACTGCCTGGGAGGCCTGTCGCTACGGTCTGGTCAACCGGGTCTTCCCTGCGGAGAAGCTTGAAGAAGAGACACTGGCCTACGCCGGGCGTGTGGCTGACAACTACTTCACTAACCCATCAGGCCTGCGCATGGTCAAGTTTGCTGTCAACCATATGCAGGATGCCATGGGGTTCACCACGGAGATTGAAGCTGCCTATGAGAGCCAGTTTCTCTTTCTTGAGTTTCGGGACAGAGAGCGGCTCCGTGATGAGAAGGGTGGCATTGCCCGCGCTAAAATCGCTCAGGAGAACCTGGAAGCAAACCGACCCTGGCTTGAGTCGTTACGTCCCTAACCACCAATCTGCCGCATCTGCCGCTTTTCGGGGGTGCCGTTCTCACCGAGGTGGTGCTGTTGCTGCTTGCGGGTTGCCGCTTCCTGTATCAGGCGTTCCAGTTCGGTGATGTCGGCACCACGGCGCAGCGGCCCCTTCAGGTCTATCTCGTCGTCATCGAGGAGGCACGGTCGGAGATGCCCGTCGGCGGTGAGGCGAAAACGGTTGCACTCGGCACAGAAACACTCAGTCACCGCCCCGATAAAGCCCAGCGTCCCGGGGGCGTCCGGCAGCTTGTAGTATCTGGCTGGGCCATTGCCGGACGTCGGCAGGTGAGGTTCGAGCTTGCCGAGAGAGGCCTCGATAGATGACATAATGTCCTTAATGGCTACCGTGCCATTGGCCCCGTTCCCGTTGACGAAAGGCATGTGCTCTATGAACCTGACATGCCAGCCGTCGGTGAGAGTCTTCCGGGCAAAGTCGAGTACCTCGTCGTCGTTTAAGTCTTTCAGTACCACCATGTTTATCTTTACCGGATTGAGTCCTGCCTTCCTGGCTGCCTCTATGCCTTCGAGCACGTCCTTAATTCGGTCACTGCCGGTGATACGCTCGAACCTGTCTGGTTTCAGAGAGTCCAGGCTGACGTTGACCCGGCTGAGGCCGGCAGTCTTGAGCCCATCAGCGTGCCGGGCAAGCTGTGTCCCGTTGGTAGTCAGCGATACCTCGTCAATGCCGTCGGTCTGGGCCAGCATCTCGACCAGCCGATATAAGTCCATTCGCATCAAGGCCTCGCCGCCGGTAAGACGGAGCTTCTTAACGCCCAGTCCAGCCGCCGCCTTTACTATCTGGTGAATCTCCTCGTAGCGTAGTATGTAATCATGGCTCAATGTAGGGTCAAACCGGTCGGTGCAGTAGATGCAGCGCAGGTCGCAGCGGTCGGTAACCGAGATACGCATGTAGTTGATGCGCCGGCTGAAAGAATCAACCAGGTCTGTCATGTTTCCATCTCCATCTTATCATAAACACCGCAGTCTTTCTTTATTGTGGCCATCTTAGCCCCGCCTTATTACATGAACAGCCGTCGCCTTGAAAGAGGCGTAGACCTTTTTCCCCTTTTCCAGAGGCATCTCTTCGACGGAACGCCTGGTTACCAGGGCAACGAGCCGGAAACCACAGTCGATTTCAACGCGGGCGACCGGTCCTGTGAAGGTTAACCGGGTAATATCGCCAGTGAACGTATTTCTGGCGCTGCTGGAGAGGCGGGACAGGGCCAGGATCACTTCCTCGGAGCGGATGCAGGCGTGGATTTGCTCCCCTACGGCGCAGTCCGACACTGCCTCAATAACGCTGTCATCGGTGCCGATAGTGACCACGTTGTCTTCACTGGATACGACCACCCCATTGATGATGTTCTCAATTCCGACGAATTTTGCCATCTCGCGATTCCGCGGGGAGTTAAGTGCCTCATGCCAGCCCCCCGTCTGCACAATTTCGCCATTAAGCAGCATGCCTACCCTGTCAGCCAGTCGTTGTCCCTGGGACATGTCGTGGGTGGCCATCACGATGGTCGTGCGATACTGTTGAATGATATCGGTTATCAGTTCCTCAATCTTAGCTGTCGAGACAGGGTCGAGATTGGCGGTGGGTTCATCAAGCAACAGCACCTCCGGTTCAGTGGCTATCGCTCGGGCAATGGCCACCCTCTGCATTTCGCCTCCGGAGAGCATCCGGGCGTTTCGCTTATGGAAGTCAACCATGCCAATCATGTCCAGGATATCGTCGACCCGAGTGTGGACATTTTCCCGACTAACTCCTCGCCACTTGAGGCCGTAAGCGATGTTGTCATATACGCTGGCGTTGAACACCACCGGCTTCTGGAGGACGAAGGCCATGCGGCGTCGTGTATCCAGCCGTTGTCGGTCCGATTCGGTGACATCAGTGCCATTAAAGTAGACCTTGCCCTGACTTGGCTTATCAATCAGGTCGAGCAGCCGCAGTAGCGTCGTCTTGCCCGAGCCGGTCGGACCGATGAGGGCAAAGACCTCACCCTGCTCTATTCTGAGGTTGATGTCCCTCAGGACATCCCGCCCATTGAGCCTCTGTCCCAGGTCTGTGGTCTCAATTATCGGTTTGTTGTTGGACACTTTTACCTCTGCTGTAGTCTGTTAAGGACGATACTAACCACCAGGGCGATGAATAACAGGATTATGCCCAGGGCTATTGATAGCTCCAGTTCTCCTTTGGATGTTTCCAGCGAAATCGCCGTTGTGAGGGTTCTGGTAAAGCCCCTGATGTTACCCCCCACCATCAACGATAGCCCCACCTCTGATATTGCCCTGCCGAACCCCATTATCACCGCGCCCAGCATAGCAAAGCGTGCTTCTTTTATGACTAGGGCTGCCGTCTGGAACCTGTTAGCTCCCAGGGAAATTGCCGTATCGGTCAGAGTCACGTCCACGCCGCGCAGTGCAGAAATGGTGAGACCCATCATTATCGGTAGTACTAGCAATACCTGCCCGATGATGATTGCTGCCGGTGTGAACAGGAGTCCGAGATTGCCCAGTGGACCGGCACGGGAAATAAACACGAAGACAAAAAGGCCGACAACAACGGTCGGTACACTGTAGAGGGTCTGTATGATGTTGACGAGTAGCCTTTTGCCACGGAAGCTATTGAAGTGTATCACACTGCCTAAAGGTATGGCGATAAGGGTGGCGATGGCACAGGAAGATGCTGCCAGTGCCAGCGACCTCCCGGCTATCTGCATCACTTCAGGGTCAAGCGATACAATCAGTTCTATTGCTTTGGTCAAACCGTCCCAGAGCGCTTCCAGTTTGCTTCTCTACTTATAAATGTATTTGTTTTTTCTTGAAGATAATCCCCTCCTCTTTGCTAAAGAGGAAGGGGAGTCATGTCCGAAGGGGCAAGGAGCTAGATGCCCCTTCGGACTTCTCCCAGTGGGTGGGGGTACTCTAGTTTTGGATTTTGTCTTATACTATCCCGGCTCGTTACCGGCACAGGGGGTGAAAAGATGCATACCGTACTCTTCAACGCCGTAGTCACCGATTAGCTCCTGTATTTCCTCTGATGTGAGGAAATCTATCAGGTTATTGGCCATATCTATATTGGTGCTTGACACACTTTCTGGACTTATGGCAATCACCGAGTAAACATTTAACAGGATGCCGCCCTCGTCTACAATCGGTACCAGCTCCAGATCACTCTTGAAGGCTAGGTAGGTTCCCATGTCAGTGAGGGTGTAGGCTTCTAGCTCGTGGGCCATCGTCAGGGTTGGCCCCATGCCAATTCCGGCCTCGACGTACCACGTACCAGCGTTCCTTACGTCCTCGTAGTCATAGCCGGCGGCTGCCCAGATGGCCTTCTCCTTACTGTGTGTCCCGGAATCATCGCCCCGGGAGACAAAGCTGGCACTGCCGTCCTCCATCAGCTTCTGGAAGGCTGCCTCAGGAGTGAGGCCTTTGATTCCAGCCGGGTCATCCTCCGGACCGACGATGAGGAAGTAGTTATAGGCAAAGGGTACCCGTTCCACGCCATAGCCATCGGCGACAAACTGCAGCTCGCGTGACTTGGAGTGGACGGTAATGACGTCTACATCTCCCCGCTGCCCCCATTCCAGTGCTTTACCGGTACCGGCATACAGCACGTCCAGCTCAACATTGTACTCTTCCTCAAACATGGGCTCCAGATATCCCCATAGACCGGTGTCGTATAGGCTGGTAGTGGTGGCCACCTGCAGTCTTTCCTGTGCTTTCAGGGGGGCTCCCGTTGCTTCCTCTGCTCCCTCGCAGGCTGTGAGTGCTCCCAGGGAGCCCACGACCAGCAGTAAAACGGCTAGGGTGCTGATAGTTATCTTCATTCGGCTGATATTAGTATGCACGACGAAATATCCTTTCTAAGTTTGGTAGTTTCGGTGTAAATTACCGCCTCCGTGCCTCTAGTAGTCATATCAGGTGGGGTGACTCAGGCTGCAATAGAGACGGCGATAGGCTGGAGAAAGATGATGGTGAATGTGGGAGTGCGCACGCACCTCTAGATTCATAGCAGCTCTCCTTTCCAAACACGGGAGGTGGGAGGGTTTCCCCTCACGCCCTATCGTTTGCCTCTCATAGGCGGGTGCCCTTAGAGACGGCAACTCGGAGATCCGTATTGAATTATTAATAGACCATGTTCAGTATAGCCTGATGATAGCAGCGATGTCAATCGGCATCGTCAGCCGTTTCTTTACCCTCCGATAACTGTTCGACCGGGGTCTCTGCCGCAATCCTCAGTTTGTCTTCGAACCTGGCGAGCTTTCTACCGGCGTCGTCATACTTGGTGGCGGCATGACGGATGTGACCTCCCAGGGTGTCGTAGTCTTCCTGGAATCCCTCGAACTCACCCTGTAGCCTAGACAGGTGCCGCAGTATCTCACTGGCGGTGTGCTCGATGTGCAGTCCTTTCAGACCCAGGATGATGACCTGAAGGTAGGCGTAGAAGCTGTTGGGGGAGACCGGGATTACCCTTTTCTGGAGGGCGTAGGAGTATACCTCGCTGCCTTCGGCACCGTCTCGTAGTATTGTCTCGTAGTAGACGTTTTCGGCGGGGATATACATCAGGGCGAAGTCGAAGGTGCCCTCGTCAGGCAGGATGTATTTGGTGACGTTGTCAATGTGCTTTTTCACAGTACGAGTGAACTGCCGCCGCCGCGACTCCCGCTCTCGGTCGGACTCAGCCGCCAGCACCCGCTGGAAGTCTTCCAGCGGGAACTTGGAGTCGATGGGCACCAGGTTATCGCCAATCTGGGTAACGGCATCGACTGCCTCGCCGCTCTGGAAGCGGTGCTGAAGCCTGTAGTTCTGGTGGGGCAGGATATCATCGAGCAATCTTTCCAGCATAAGCTCCCCGAGACCGCCGCGGAACTTGGGGGCGCGCAATACCTCCTGAAGGCTGGCGATGTCTCGACTGACCGCCTCAATCTGTCTGGTGCCTTCTTCCAGCTTGCCCAGGCTCCTGTTGACCTCCCCGAAGACCCCCAGACTCCCCTCGAGCCTCTCCCCGACGGCCTTCGAAAGAGTGTCACTCTGGTCACGCTACCTTTTCTCCTGCCAGAGCTGGTTCCAGATTAAAAAGAGGATTACTATCGCCAGTAGAATGATGATAAATATCTCCATGGTGGCCTTCAGAAAGGCTTAATAGTGCAAGTTTATTGACAACTATTATACACCCCTGGGCAAGCAGTACAAGGTGGACATGGCTGTTCCTCTCCGGCCTCAGATACCAAGGGGGACACCCCCTTGTACCCCCGTTCCAAAGGGGTTCCACCCCTCTGGACACCCCAAAACGGTGTGGGGTCAGTTCTTTGGCAGGGGTCGTTCGCACCTTGAAAGGTACCTGCTGATAACTCCGAGGCTGGAGGATAGTCCCTGGAAAAAGGGGGAGTTTAAGAGTGGCTTCGCCCCTCTTTCTTATGAAGGAGAGGGGTTCACCCTGAAGGGTTCTCCCTGAAGGGGATACAGGCCCGCCTGCCATAGTCCCAGAGGGATGGCCTGCTTGCGCTAAAGCTTCAGCGAAGGCAAGCGGGCAGGGGGTGAGGATGGGACAAAGATTCCCCTGCAAGGGAGCTATTGAGGTGGTAATCCGCCTGCGGTATAATTACCTATCTCACCGCAAATGCCCGATACCAAAGCAATTATAGGAGTTTGAAACATTACGACAACGGAGGAGATGAAAGTGGCTGAATTGAAGTATCAGAAATACATCCTGACCGATTTAATACTCCCGGAGGAGACTCAGAAGCGTCTTCCAGAGTATAGCAAAAGGGCGACACGCGTTTTGTGGTTAGAAGACTTTATTATCAAGGGAGCTCCCGGCATAATATGCTCCTGGTACTGGAAAGCTTCTGGGATGGAAGGTACGCCGGCTCATACACATGATTTTGATGAGGTCGTCGGCTTTATCGGTAGTGACCCGCAGAACCCTAGGGATTTATGCGGTGAGGTAGAGTTCTGGCTGGAAGACGAGAAATACATCCTGACAAATAGCTGCTTTATCTTTGCCCCCAAGGGGCTGAGACACTGCCCATTGCGAGTTCTGAGAGTTGATAGACCAATATTATTCCTCGCTTTGAGTATGAGTAATAAATACTATAAAATTTTCGATGCCCCGCAGGGGTGATATGGCGAAAATAGAATATTCGCACACAGATGAACAGGGTCTGGACTTGGTAGCCGGCTTATGGCAGAAGCAGCTTGAGTACCATAAGGCGCTCTCTCAGCACTTTTCCGGGCGTTTGGGCAGCATGACCTTTGACCTGAGAAAGAAGGGATTGCTTGAGAAGTCTAGGGAAGGCGCTATACGTATAGACCTCGCCAGAGATACGGACACTGGGGAGCTTGTGGGGTACTGTATCAGTACCATCAACGGAGATAGGCAGGGTGAGATAGAATCTATATACATTGAGCCTGACTACCGTGGGTTAGATATCGGTGATAACCTGATGAAGAAGGCTCTGCACTGGATGGACGAATACCCGGCGACCAGAAAGGTGCTGGCAGTTGGCGCCGGTAACGAAGAAGTGTTTGCATTTTACAGCCGGTACAACTTCTATCCCAGGACTACTATTCTTGAGCAAATCGATGGTGGGGAGAGGGACTAGACCCAATATGTACAGGTGTGACTTCTTAGCTCTTTTCCTCTTTTCTTGAATCATGAACATTCGGGGTGAATATCATGGCAAAAGAAGAGAAATCCACTAATAGTGTACTCGACTGGCTGCTGGAACCTGATGATATCGGCGTGAGGTATCTTGCCCTGCGCGACCTCGTTGAAGCTGACACTGGTGAGCTTGCTATCGCTAAAAAACAGGCTCATACCAGCGGCCCGATTGCTGAAGTCCTCTCTAAAATGGATAAAGAGGGGTTCTGGGTAAAGCCGGGGGCTGGATATTCCCCTATGTATACCAGCACCGTGTGGGCCGTGGTTTTACTGGCGCAACTTGGCGCTGCTATAGATATGGATAGGCGTATCGCTGCAGCCTGCGACTATATCCTCGACCATAGCCTGACAAAATATGGCCAGTTCACCGCGAACGGAGCGCCTTCAGGGACTCTGGATTGTTTGCAGGGCAACCTTTGCTATTCTCTTCTTGACCTTGGTTGCACTGATTCGCGGCTGGATAGAGCTTACGAATATATGGCACGGAGCGTAACCGGAGAAGGCATTGCCCCTGTGACGGATAAGAAAGCGAAAATCCGCTATTATGCGGCTAAATGCGGGCCGGTCTTTGCCTGCAATGGGACCTCTGGAGAATCCTGCGCCTGGGGAGCAGTGAAGGTAATGCTCGCCTTCGGTAAGCTACCCGTGGAGAAAAGGACACCCCTGATGAATAATGCAATAAAAACGGGGGTGGACTTTCTTTTCAGCAAGGACCCCGCCCAGGCTGATTATCCCCTCGGTAAAAGCCCGAAGCCTACCGGCAAGCCAAGTGCCAACTGGTGGAAATTCGGCTTCCCCAATTTCATGGTTTCTGACATCCTGCAAAACGCCGAAGTGCTGGCACGTCTCGGTTATGGCAAGGACCCGCGGCTGGCAAATGCCATGAAAATAATCAATGATAAACAGGATAGTGATAGCCGCTGGCCGATGGAATACAGCTATACCGGCAAAACATGGGGAGATTTCGGTCCCAAAAAGCAGCCGAATAAATGGGTAACTCTACGCGCCCTCCGTGTTTTAAGTATGGTCGAACAGTACTAGGGAGGCATCTTATAATTCATCTGCCTTTTTTAATATTGCCTGCGTAAACAATCCCGTATGACGGACATCTGCATTTGGAGATGTGAATATACACAGGTTTATGCAGGTTTCACGTAGGAAGTCTGTAGCTAGGAACCGAACATTTTGGCGGCGGACTCGGCTGCCTTTATGATGGGGTCGGCAAAGATAAACAGCGCCAATACACCGAGAGAGGTGAGTGTCAGGGCCACGCGCAGCGCTCCGGAAGAGGGCACTTTCTCTGCAGATGCCGGTTCACCGAGCCACATCACCTTAACGACGCGCAAATAGTAGAAGGCGGATATTACGCTATTGAGCACGGCGATGATGACCAGCCAGAGCAGCTCGTTCTGTACTGCTCCGCTAAAGATGTAGAACTTAGCCATGAACCCCGCTGCCGGAGGCATACCTATCAGCGATACCAGACAGACGGTCAGTGCCAGGGCCAGCAGTGGTGACCGCTTGAACATACCAGAGAAGTCCTGGATGAGGTCGCTGTCAATCTTGTTGGTGATGGCGATGATGGCGATAAAGGCCCCCAGGTTGGCCACCGCATAGCTCAGCAGGAAGAAGAGAATGGTGCTCTGACCGATGGTCTCACCGACTGACGCTACACCCATAGCTGCCAGCCCCACCATCAGATAGCCTGCCTGGGCGATGCTCGAGTAACCGAACATGCGCTTGATGTTGGTCTGTGGCAGCGCCGAGACATTCCCCACCGTCATACCGATGGCCGCCAGTACCGCAAAGACGATACCCCAGTCCAGACTGAGCCAGTTGGGGAGGCCGAAGGCAGTACTGAAAATCCGGAGAATGACAGCGAACCCGGCTGCCTTGCTGCCTACCGACAGATAGGCGGTTATTGGGGTCGGGGCACCTTCGTAGACATCGGGTACCCACATCTGGAACGGGACGGCGGCAATCTTGAAGCCGAAACCGGCTATCAGTAGGACGATACCGAGAATGAGGGCCGGATTATCAATGACACCCTGCACCCCCAGGGTCTGGACCTGCTGAGCTATTTCACCCAGTTGAGTTGTGCCGGTGGTGCCGAAGACGAGCGCCATCCCGTAGAGGAGCACCGCTGAGGCAGTGGCACCCAGCAGCAGGTACTTCATCGAAGATTCACTTGATTTGGGGTCTTTGAGGAAACCGGCCAGGACGTAGAGGGAGATGCTTGCCAGTTCCAGGGAGACATAGATGGTGATAAGCTCAGTGGCGGTTGCCATCAACATCATTCCCAGCGCCGACAGCACCAGCAAGGCATGATACTCGCCCCGGAAGCGTGTGAATTTCGATACATAATCGACCGAGGAGAGGATAACCAGGGCGGCAATCCCGAGGAAGAGCAGCTTGAAGAAGAGAGCGAAGTTGTCCACCGCCAGTGTGTTGTTGAAGATGGTTCGCGAAGGGTCTCCATACATGGCGATGGTAAATCCGGCGGACACCGCCAGACCGATTACACTGACAATCGCCAGCAGCCCCTTCCGCTGGGCGAACAGATCCAGCAGGATTACGGCCACAGCCGTCGCTGCTAAGCTAATTTCCGGTGCTAACAAATCAAGATTCAAATCCTACTCCTATGCTAGCCACCTATCAAACTCGCTATCGGCGAAACGCCGAGCTGAATAACATCAGTCAGGATAAACGGACAAATGCCCACCAGCAGAATCAGGACGACAAAGGCGAACATATATACTTTCTCCAGTTTGTCCGCATCTTTGACTCCGTTATACTGCTCCAGCACTGGGCCGTAGAATGTCCGCTGGAGCATCCACAGGATATAGCCGGCGGCCAGGACCACACCAACTGCCGCCAGCAGGGTATAGGCCTCGACACCTTCGACGATGGTGCTGGAAAAGGCGCCGGTGAATGTGATGAACTCGGCGGCAAAGCCACTGGTCAATGGCAGCCCCAGTGAGCCCAGTCCGGCAATCGAGAAGACAATGGCAATAACCGGCATCTGCCGGGCCAGGCCTCCTAGCTTTCTCAGGTCGCGTTCTTCGACGTTGTGCATCGTCAGACCGGCCATGGCAAATAACAATCCTGTAAGTAAGCCATGGCTGACCATTTGCAGACCGGCACCGGTAAGGCTTACCTCTCCCAGTGCAAAAACACCCAGCAGCACGAAACCCATGTGACTAACACTGCTGTAGGCAATCATCCGTTTCAGGTCGGTCTGGCGCAGTGTGACAGCGGCTCCATAGAGTACGCTGATCACGGCCAGGGCCAGTAACAGCGGCGCAAAATCTTGGGCAACGTTCGGTAGAATACTTACGCAGATGCGAATCATCCCGTAGCCACCCATCTTGATGAGCGCCCCGGCCAGCATGACGCTACCGGCGGTCGGGGCATCGGTATGGGCATCCGGCAGCCAGGTGTGCAGCGGGAAGACCGGCAGCTTAACGGCGAAGCCGATAATGAGCAGCCAGAATATGACCGCTGCCGGCATGATGGATTGCACAATGACGCCACTACGATTTGCGATATCCACCATACTGAGACTATGTGGTTCGGTGGTGAAGTAGAGGCTGAGGATACCGGCCAGCATGAAGGCGCTACCGAACAACGTGTAGAGAACGTACTTGATTGATGAGTACTCGCGGCGTCCTGTCCCCCATATCGAGATGAGGAAGTACATCGGGATGACCTCTATCTCCCAGAAGATGAAGAAGAGCAGCAGGTCGAGTGAGCAGAAGACACCGAGGATACTCGCTTCCAGCAGGAGCAGCCAGGCGAAGTACTCGCGGACTCTCTCATGAATCTTCCATGAGATGAGGACTACTATGAAGCCGAGAAAGGCGGTCAGCAGCACCAGCGGCAGGCTTAAGCCATCGACCCCCAGGTGGAAGTTTGCGTTTATTGCCTGAATCCAGGACGCCTTCAGTTCGTACTGGATGCCACCTATTGACTGGTCAAAACCGGCGAAAACAATGACCGCCAGTATCAAAGAGACCAGGGTAAAGAGAGCAGCGATATACCTGATAAGCCTCTCGGAGAGACCAGGTATAAACGCAATCAGTATTGTTCCTGCCACCGGCAGCAGGATTATGGCTAGTAGCCAACCAGAATCCAAGTCTCTTAACTCCTATCCGGCTCTTATTATTTTTCAATCAAACGGGGGCAGGGCCCCGTATATCCCTTAATTACTAGCTAACGATAAAGAGAACAATGGCAATCACCGCTGCCCCCAGCCCGATGAACAGCCCGTAGAGCTGGAGCTGCCCTGTCTGCAACCGCCGGATAATGTTACCACTGCCGAAGGTACCTTCGGCCACACCGTTCACCACGCTGTCAACGCCGTTGGCATCCACTTCCTGGAATCCGGCGAAGATTCCGCCGAGCAGGGCTTTCTTTACGATGATGTTTTCATAAAGCTCATCGAACCAGTACTTGTTTATCAGGGCGTTGTAAAGCATTTTGAAGCGAGCGCCGATTTTCTCTGCCGAAATCCGCTTCGAGCCATACATCAGGTAGGCAAGCCCGATACCGGCTAACGCCAGCAGCAACGATATGATAGGCCAGGGTGAACTAGCAAAGATATCAAAGAAACCGGCGGCATGGGGATGGTGCTCGCCCATGAACTCGGCGAAGTTGCCGCCAAGACTCCACCAGCCGACCCCCACCGCCAGGACGGCGAGGAATACCAGTGGCAGTACCATCACCTTCGACGACTCGTGCGGATGCCTGTATTCTTCCGATTCACCACCACGGTACTCACCGTGGAAGGTCATAAATATTACGCGGAACATGTAGAAGGCCGTCATAAACACCGTTATCATCGCCAGGATAAACAGCAGTGTATTACCGTCGAGAGCAGTGATTAAAATCTCGTCCTTGCTCCAGAAACCGGCCAGCGGCCAGATACCGGCCAGACTCAGCGCACCCATGAGGAAGGTGATATACGTCCAGGGCATGGCCTTGCGCAGGCCACCCATGAGCCGCATGTCGAACGTACCGGTGGCGTGATTGACGCTACCGGCGCCAAGAAACAGTAACGACTTGAAGAAGGCATGGGTAAAGAGATGGAAGATACCGATGGCGACGGCAGCCTTGGCGGCTTCAACGGTAACGTGTCCCTCGTGGTTGAGTACGATGCCAGCTGCTCCTAGAGCCAGCATCATATAGCCGAGCTGGCTGATGGTAGAGTAAGCCAGCACCCGCTTGATGTCGTTCATTACCAGCCCCATCGAGGCGGCGAATATCGCCGTAAAACCTCCGATAGTAGCCACCAGGGTAACGGCCTCGATTGAGTGTGCGAATATCGGGAAAATACGGGCCACCAAGAAGACACCGGCGGAGACCATCGTTGCCGAATGGATGAGGGCACTGACGGGTGTTGGGCCTTCCATAGCGTCCGGTAGCCAGACATGCAGCGGGAACTGGGCTGATTTGCCCATTGCGCCGGAGAAGATGCCGATAGCTGCCCAGGTCAGTATTCCACCAGTGAGCAGACCAGTAGCTGCCATATCGCTGAGCTGGGCCGTGTCGAACGTCCCGGTGTTAGTGTATAGCACCAGGATGGCTGCCAGGAAGCCGAAGTCACCGAAGCGGGTCACGATAAAGGCCTTCTTGGCGGCGTTGGCCGCCGATGGCCTGTGGAACCAGTACCCGATGAGGAGGTAGGAGCACAGCCCCACCATCTCCCAGAAGACGAACATCAGCAGGAGGTTGTCGGCGATTATCAGGCCGAGCATTGAGGCGGTGAACAGTGACATCCAGGCATAATAACGGGTATAGGTATCACCATCGTGATGGACGAAGTGCTCCATGTAGCCCAGCGAGTATATCTGTACCATCAGGCTGACAACCGAGACCACCACCACCATCACGGCCGTCAGGGCGTCCATGATAATGCCCGTCTTGATGGTGAAGTCCCCGATAGTTACCCAGATAATATCGGGCACGTGTATTTCATGATTTGGCGCACCCAGGACTTCGGCCAGCGTCCAGATAGACAGTATTACCGAGCCGGTGATGGCCATGATAGTAATGTATCCTGCCACCGGCGAATCACGCCTAGTTAATGGCTTGACCAGCACTGATATCAGCACGAAGGAGATTACTGGCAGCAGGAAGATTAGCCAGAAGCCTTGGCTCGACATTACAGTTTCCTCAGTACCTCTTCAATCACGTGTCTTTTATCTTCGGGGACCAGGATGCGATAGGTTGTCAGTTCTTGCCCGATGGGCAGACCGGACTCCGGCATGATGCGGGTGGGTATTCCCTCTCCTTCGAAGAACTCCTTCCACATTTCTGCCATCATCAGGTTTGGTGTTTTCTTAATCTCTACCCACATGGTCCCTTACCGCTTCATCGAGTCTATATCCGTGGGGTCAACCGTGCCTTTACGCCTGTATATCGCCATTATTATTGCCAGGCCTACGGCTGCTTCGGCAGCTGCCACGGCCATAATGAAAATCGCAAAGACGTGCCCTGTTAGCATTTCGGGCGCGACATAACGGGAGAAGGCGACCAGTGCGATATTGACTGCGTTGAGCATAATCTCGATGCACAGTAATATGGCGATGGTGTTGCGCTTGGACAGTGCCCCGTACAGGCCGATGGCGAACAGGACAGCCGAGAGCACGAGGTAATGTTCCAGACCTACTGACATACTTTACTTCTCCCTCACCAGAACAATGGCTCCGATGATGGCCGCCAGCAGCAGGACGGCGGCAATCTCTACCGTCAGGATATAGCCGTTTTCACCAAAGAGCCTGCCTGCCAGTGTGGCAGTTGTCGGCTCCACCGGCGCTCCTGCCGAAACTCCCCACGGGGTGTTGAACACAGCAAAAATGGTCGTTCCAATAAATAGCAGGGCTACCAGAAGGGCCGGAAAGCGCAGCTTGTTGGACAGGCTGCCGCGCTGAACATCCCGCGTGAGCATTATGCCCAGGATGAGCAGTATTGAAATAGCACCAACGTAGACCAGAATCTGTACGGCCGCCAGAAAATCGGCGCTCAGAGTAACATAGAGGCCGGCCACCATGATAAAACACAGCACCAGGGCAAGCGCTGCTCGGAAGACGTCACGCAGCAGCACCACCGCCAGTGCGGCGGCGACACTGACGATGGCCAGCAGCCAAAAGGCGAAATCCAGTGCCATCGCTCTGTTACTCCTTCCGGTTTATTAACAGTTCCTGTTCAGGCAGGTCTTTATCAACCTCAGGGCGGAAATAGGCACTTGCCTGTTTGTTCTCTATCAGCATATCGTCCCGGGAAAGCACCAGCTCACTGCGCCGGTACTTAGCCAGTTCGAAGGCATAGGCCATGAATAGGGCATCATAGGGGCAGGCCTCGACACATAGGCCACACGAGATACAGTAGCCGGTGTCTACCTCAAATACTTCGACGTTATAGTTGTTTTCCTCACCCACGGAGGTCACGATATGGATAACCCCTTGTGGACAGGTCTTGGCGCAGGTGGCACAGCCGGTGCATTTTTCTTTGTTCCAGACCAACTCATTGCCACGGGTGCGGCGGGACACC